>Ga0209947_1000073_pt1 | contig 49231 bp, 44 predicted proteins | sample SalPonR2_B_D2_MG_FD_185706 | JGI IMG/M metagenome (GOLD analysis project Ga0209947, IMG submission 185706) | Salt pond soil microbial communities from South San Francisco under conditions of wetland restoration - Salt Pond MetaG R2_B_D2_MG... ...
CCAGGTGAAGCTGTGCTCCTCCAGTCGCTTGTAAGCCATCACAAGGCCGGTGCCGTCCCAGTAGAGCAGCTTCAGCCGATCCGCCCGCTTCGCGCGGAACACGAAGACCGTCCCGGTGAAGGGCGCCTTGCGCAGTTCGTTCTTTACCAGGGCCGCCAGCCCGTCATGGCCCTTGCGGAAGTCCACCGGCCTGGTGGCGACCATGATCCGTACCCGGTTCGACGGGAAGATCATGCCGGAACTGCCAGCGCACGCACGATCGCGGCAATCCGTTCCGCCGAAACCCCAGGCTCGAGCCGGATCGTCACCGACCCCATGATGATCTCCAAGCTCCCGGATGCGGGGACCGCATCATCGGAGGCCGGTGGCGCGACGACCATCGCGGCAAACTCAACCTCATCTTCCGGGGCGGGTAACACCAGCTTGCCCTGACGCGCCATCGTTCGCCACGACGACACATGGTTCGCCTGCAACCCATGCAGTCGCGCCACCGCCGCAACACTTGCCCCGGGCCGCAACGTCTCCGCCACGATCCGGGCCTTCACGTCATCCGGCCACTTCCGGTTCCGCCGACGGCCTCCACCAACCGGGAGAACCTCCATTGTAGCATCCATGGAGAAGCTCCTTCTCGTTCATCACTGAACGAGCCGATCTCAGATCAGGCCGCGCGACGGAAGGTGCGGAGAAAACAGCGGTTACGGTTTTTCAGAGCTGACGAGGGTTTTTTCGACTCTGCGCAGTCTCGGAAATGGATCGGTCAGATGACCCAGGATGCGCTCGACCTTTATGAAACGCGATTGGCTGACCTAATCCCGGATGCAGAGGCGCGTGCTTGGCTCCAATATGGCAACCGCTCCAAGCCGACCGCTTCGTAACGGTTATCGAACCACGCGCGGACAATCGGCCGTCTCACCGGTTGGCGGTTTTGTCCGCGTTGCAGTCGTTGCCCCTGCAATACTCGCTGCGCATCGTGCCAACGGCCGGTTCTGACGCTGCGCCGCGGCTCGCCAAGCGTCACCGCAAAACGCTGCCGATGCGAACACTGGAGCGAGAGGGAGTCCGGACCGGGCTGATTGCAGACCTTCGCAGCACCCGACACCGTCGTTGTTTCCGAGGCCTGCCACAACGAAAAAGGCGCGGCCCCTCGGGACCGCGCCTCTCAATCTCAAACCGCCGATCAGCAGCTGTAATACATGCCGTATTCGACCGGGTGGGGCGTGTGCTCGAAAGCGTAGATTTCTTCCCACTTGAGTTCCATGTAGCCCTCGATCTGGTCCTTGGTGAACACGTCGCCCTTCAGCAGGAAGTCGTGATCGGCCTCGAGCGACTCCATGGCTTCGCGCAAGCTTGCGCAAACCGTCGGGATGCCTGCCAGTTCTTCGGGCGGCAGATCGTAGAGATCCTTGTCCGACGGCTCGCCGGGATGGATCTTGTTCTCGATCCCGTCTATGCCCGCCATCAGCAGGGCTGCGAAGCACAGGTAGGGGTTCGCCGATGGATCGGGGAAGCGGGCCTCGACGCGCTTGGCCTTGGGGCTTTCCGTCCACGGGATGCGCACGCAGCCAGAGCGGTTGCGGGCGGAGTAGGCGCGCAGAACCGGGGCCTCGAAGCCGGGGATCAGGCGCTTGTAGGAGTTGGTGGCGGGATTGGTGAAGGCGTTCAGCGTCTTGGCATGCTTGAGGATGCCGCCGATGAAATACAGCGCCTCGTCGCTAAGGTCGGCATACTTGTCGCCCGCAAAGAGCGGCTTGCCGTCCTTCCAGATCGACATGTTGACGTGCATCCCCGTGCCGTTGTCGCCCGCGATGGGCTTGGGCATGAAGGTCGCCGACTTGCCGTAGGCATGCGCCACGTTGTGGATGATGTATTTGTATTTCTGGATTTCATCGGCCTGCTTGGTGAGGCTGCCGAAAATGAGACCCAGCTCGTGCTGGCAGGAGGCCACCTCGTGGTGGTGCTTGTCGACCTTCATGCCGATGCGCTTCATCGTCGAAAGCATCTCGGAGCGCAGGTCCATCGCCGCGTCGGTCGGGTTGACGGGGAAGTAGCCGCCCTTGACGCCCGGGCGGTGGCCCATGTTGCCCATCTCGTACTCGGTGTCGGTGTTCCACGCCGCGTCCTGGGCGTCGACCTCGTAGGACACCTTGTTCATGGTGTTCGAGTAGCGCACGTCGTCGAAGAGGAAGAATTCGGCCTCAGGGCCGAAATAGGACACGTCGCCGACGCCGGAGGCCTTCAGGTAGGCTTCGGCCTTCTCTGCGGTGCCGCGCGGATCACGCTCGTAAAGCTCGCCTGTGTCCGGCTCGACGATCGAGCAGTGCAGGCAGATCGTCTTTTCGGCGTAGAACGGATCTACATAGGCGCTCTCGGTGTCGGGCATGAGCTTCATGTCCGAGGCTTCGATGCCCTTCCAGCCCGCGATCGAGGAGCCGTCGAACATAAAGCCTTCGTCAAGGAAGTCCTCATCGACGAGGTCGGACATCACCGTCACGTGCTGCAGCTTGCCGCGCGGATCGGTGAAGCGGATGTCGACATAGGCCGCATCCTCGTCCTTGATCATTTTAAGTACGTCTTCTTTGCTCATCGTGACCTTCCCTTGACGATTTGGTCTGAGTCTCGCGGGCCGGCGCCCGCCTTGGTTGATGGAATGCCGTCAGCTGCGTCGCCGCGCCATCAGAGCGCGTCTTCGCCGGACTCGCGGGTCCGGATGCGGATTGCCTCGCTGATATTGGAGATGAAGATCTTTCCGTCGCCGATCTTGTCGGTCTTGGCCGCCTCAATGATCGCATCGACCGCTGCCTCGGCCATGTCATCGCTCAAGACAACCTCGATCTTGACTTTCGGAAGAAAATCAACGACATACTCGGCGCCACGGTAGAGCTCGGTGTGCCCCTTCTGACGGCCGAAACCCTTCACTTCGGTGACGCTCAGGCCCTGGATGCCGATCTCCTGAAGGGCCTCCTTAACCTCGTCCAGCTTGAAGGGTTTGATGATGGCCTCGATTTTCTTCATGGGGTCTTTTCCTCCTCGCTCGCGCCGCGCGCCGCGTCGTCGTGACACCACTTTGTGAGAGGAGCGTCCATCGGCTAGCCTGCGCGTCGGGGTGTATCCTTGAGGAATCCGCAGGGTGCGATCACAAATTGGGCGTGGTGCATAAAAAATGAGCGATAGTGAAACGGACGGGGCCGAAACGTGACCGAACTTGTGACAAGCGCCGAGATGCAGGCCATCGAGCGCGACGCGATCGGCTCGGGGGAGGTGACGGGTGCGGGCCTCATGGAGATCGCGGGGCGCGGCGTCGTCGACGCGGTCCTGCAATGGCGACCGGACCTTGCGCAGGGCGGGCACTCGGCCACGGTGTTCTGCGGGCCGGGCAACAATGGCGGCGACGGCTACGTCATCGCGCGGCTTCTCAGGACCCGGGGCTGGCGGGTGCGGGTGCTGGGCATGGGAGAGATCGGATCGATGCCGCCAGACGCGCGGGCCAACCGCGAACGCTGGGAGACCATGGGCGAGGTGGGACCTCTGACCGTGGCCCGGTTTCGCGAGGGGCCGGAGAGCGGGATTTACGTCGATGCGATTTTCGGAACGGGGCTCACGCGCGCGCCGGAGGGCGATCTGCTGGACCTGCTGCGTCACCTCGCGGGACGTGACGGGACGCGATATGCGTCGCGGCTGGTCGCCGTCGATGCGCCCTCGGGGCTCGATCTCGACACCGGGCGCATGCTGGCGGGGGGCGCTGCCATGCCCTCCGAGGCGACCGTGCCGCTGTGTGGGCTGACGGTGACGTTCGAAGTGCCCAAGATCGGGCATTTCCTCGCCGAAGGGCCGGCCTGTTGCGGGCGGCTCGCGGTCATCGATCTCGGTCTCCTGAAATGGCGCGGGGTCCGCCGGGACGCACTGACCGGCGCGCCGGGCGGGGAAGGGGAGGTGCTCACGCCGCGCGCTCGGCTGATCGACCGTATGCCGATGGTGGCCAGTGCGCGGTCACCGGGCCACCGCCCGCCCGACTTCGCCAAGCGGGGCGGGCACAAGTACGATCATGGCCACGCGCTCATCGTCTCGGGTCCGGCTGCGCGCACCGGCGCGGCGCGGCTGGCGGCGCGCGCGGCGCTGAGGATGGGCGCGGGGCTTGTGACAGTGGCGAGCCCGTCCGACGCGTTGGCGGAAAACGCCGCCCACCTGACCGCGATCATGACGCGGCGCTGCGATGGCTCGGAGGGTCTGGCCGACCTGCTGACCGATCCGCGGTTCAACGCCCTGTGCCTCGGCCCGGGCCTCGGGATCGGGGACGCGACACGGCACATGGTGCACGCCGCAATCGGCGAGGGGCGCAGGGTCGTCCTGGACGCCGACGCGCTGACGAGTTTCCAGGACGTGCCCGACATGCTGTTCGACGCGATCGGGAATGCGGTGGTGCGGTCGGTCGTTCTCACCCCCCATGCCGGAGAGTTTGCGCGCCTGTTCCCCGATATCGCGGCGCGGCGGGCGGGGTCTGACGACCAGACGGAGGGTCGCCCCATCTCCAAGCTCGAGGCCGCGCGTGAGGCCGCGAAACGCTCAGGTGCCATCGTCCTTCTGAAAGGACCGGACACCGTCATCGCGACGCCTTCGGGCGAGGCCGCCATCAACAGCGCCGCCTATGACCGTGAAGTCCCGTGGCTTGCTACCGCCGGGGCCGGGGACGTGCTGGCCGGCCTGATCACCGGGCTCGCCGCCCGGATGCCGGACCTGCGGAACGCGGTCGAAGATGCCGCATGGCTGCACGTGGAGGCCGCCCGCGCCGCGGGGCCGGGAATGATCGCCGAAGACTTGCCCGAGCGGGTGCCGGCGGTTCTTCGAGACATGCTTGGGAAGAACGGGGTGGGCACCTGAGGAGCAGCGCGTCGTCTGCCCTCTCGCCTTGGCCCGAATGCTCTGCTATGGACACGCCGGATCGCGGGTGTGGCGGAACTGGTAGACGCACCAGATTTAGGTTCTGGCGCCGCAAGGCGTGGGGGTTCGAGTCCCTTCACCCGCACCAAATAGAGCAAGGTAACTGTTCATTATTAGTGGTTTTGAAATAGAACCATCGTTCGCAAGCCACCCTTGAAGCCACCCTGTGGCGCTGGTTGCATGGATGGCTTTGCCCGACGCGTAGCTACAGACCTTGGAGGAGTCAGCCGGTCCTCGGCGACTGCTCCCACGATACCTTCGGGACGGTACGCTTCTCGCAGTGGATCGCTGACGGTGTCGGCTACCGAGACGAAAATTGCCGACGCCAAGTGTTGATCCGCGTGACGGGCGTGACGCCCCGAACGATCCACCAGATCGGGTGACACGGTCCAATCGGGGGCGTTTTGGTGCCGGCTGGCTGGCTTTTTCAGAAGAACTCGGCTTGAGAGCCCGCTCGCTTGAGCATTTCATCGATTGCATGGAGACCGTCGCCGGAACGTGACCATGGTCGAACGTGCGCAAGACGAGATGAGTGCATCCCCCGCATCTTGATGATCGACCGCGTCTATCCGCAGAACTGTTGGCGTCCCTGGATTTTCAGACGATAGGGTCTCGATCCCCACGTCTCCAATCCAGGAAGTCGCGAAAATCCAGGATGAGTGAGACGAAGACCGTCGCGATTACGGAATACGCGACGAAAAGCTCGAACCCCGACAGCGTGCTGTAATAAAACACGAACTTGCCCAACATCGGGGTCCAGAACAGGATGTGAGCCAGGCTGAGAAGTTTCACCAATCCGTAGCGCAGCATCAGCCAGCCACCGAACACGATGTTTGCGGCCTGGCACACCATCAAGGCGACGAAAAAAGGGTGCGAGAGGAACGCCAGGGGTATCGCCAGCGTGGCGAACGTCAGCCAGGCAAGTCAAAGCTTCAATCTGAATAGAAGCTCTCCAAGCTGACGGGCAATGCGCTTGAAATCCACCTTGTCCATTGGTCGCTCCTGAAGTGGACGTACTCGCGAGAAATCCATAAGACAAATCCAGGATGGATGGGGTGACATGTCCGTGAGACCACCCTCGGACATATCCCCGATTGCGTTGCCTGCGCTCAGGCGACCTTGCTGTGGCGATGATACGCTTCCAACGACGCAAGCCCGGCTTCGTACATACCCGTCACCATCGCCGCGATCTGATCCGCCGATTGCGGGTCCAGCGCCATGTTGGCCGACCATGTGACGTGGCTGACCCCGTCCCCGATATCGTCGATGCGGATCGTTCCCACGACGTTTTCCGCAGGGAGCGGATGGCGGTCGATGGCATAGACGAATGTGCGGGTCAGATCGTCGCGAAGGAGAATCCGTTCCTTCAGCACGCCGCCATCTTGCATGACGCAATTGCGACGCGGCTCCGTGCCATCTTCCTCCAGCACCTCGCTTTCCCGGATGAGACCCGGATACCAGTCCTCCATCCCGGTCATCCGGCGAACGGTCTGCCACAGGTCCGCGGAGGCGACCGGGATGTCGCGTTCGGCTTTGACGTGGTGGGTCATGTTGCTCTTCCTCTGATGAGAACTGGATGTTCGAATGCCGGCCTTATTGAGCCGGCATCACGAAGCCGGGGGCCGCGAACAGCACAGACGTTTCGTCGTCGCTGAGGGCACGGCGCTCGGGCGCGATGGCCTGATATTCGTCGCTGGCGTACCAGGTGTTGAGCGTCTCCATCGAGGGGAACCGCACGATCGCCGTCCACGTGGCGGCATAGTCGCCTTCCAGCGTCTCGACCGTGGGCGTTCCGACCAGCACCTCCGCGCCCGCAGCGGCGAGCATCGGGAAGACCGGGCCGCCGTAACGGTCGAAATAGGCGGCAAGGTCGGCAACCTCGAGCGTGGCGACGAGATAGGCGGGCTGTGCCGCCTGCTGCGCCAGTGCAGGGAGACTCATGGCGGACAAGGCGAAGCCAAGGGCGAGTGTCTTGAACATATCTGATCTCTTTCTCTTGGAGGGCCGTCTCAGGACTTCTGGAGCGGACAGGTGCCGATGCCGAATATCGCGTAGATCGAACAGCGCGAGGTGATGGCCGTGAACAGCAGCATGGCCGAGATCACGCCGAAGAGGACAAGGGCGCCGCCGGTCATGACGCCGGTCGCCCAGACGAAGGCGAAGGCGATGGACGGAAGCGTTCGGATGATGCGGTCGGCCGTGCCGACATTGCGGGTGGTGAGGCGTTTCAGGAAAGACATGATCGTGCGTCCTTGAAGTTTGGAGATCGCGTTCATCGAGCCGCGGCTTGCGGAACGAGACTCGTATCGCATGGATAGACGTGGTCCGTACGAACCGTTATTGCAGACCAAGTGGTTCATATTTGTTCCACTATCCGGGAGGCTGCCATGGCGCTGGACTGGAACGATCTGAAGGTGTTTCTTGCGCTCGCGCGGGGCGGGTCGGCGCGCACAGCCGCGGCCCGGCTCGGAACCAGTCACTCGACGGTCTTGCGGCGGTTGCAGGCTTTGGAGAACGCGCTGGGCGCGGGGGTCTTCGACCGCACGCCTGACGGGCTGGTCCTGACGGGACCGGGGGCGCGGCTTCTGGTGAAGGCGCAGCAGATCGAGGCGGAGGTGTTCGAGGTCGAGCGCGACGTCCTGGGGGCGGACATCAGGCTGCAAGGTCCGATCCGCCTGACCGTGCCGCCGCCGGTGGCGAAGTATCTCCTGTTGCCGCATCTGGCCAGGTTCCGGCGGGACTATCCCGAAATAGACCTCGAGGTTGTGGCGACCTACGACTATTCGGACCTCGGCCGCCGCGACGCCGACGTCGCGATCCGGTTTGCCGAGGCGCCGGAGGACCATCTCGTCGGCCGCCGCTTGCCGCGGTTCCGCGACGCGGTCTATGCCTCGCCCGCCTATGTCGAGGAGCATTTCCACGCGGGCGAAAGCTCTGGCGCGGCCTGGATCGGCTGGCCGGACGCGCAGCGGTTTTCACACCGGATAATGCCGACGGGCTACGGCGCGCTTCAGGTTGCCTGGCGTCTCCCGGACCTGGAGCTTCAGGCCGAGGCAGCGCGCCAGGGGCTGGGTATGGCGCTTCTGCCCTGCATCATGGGCGACCGGGACCCGTCTCTCGTGCGTGTTCCGGGCACAGCGACCTACGACACCTTGCCCGCGTGGCTCCTGACCCATCCCGACCTGCGCCGCATGGAACGGGTCCGGGTCTTCGCGCGGATGCTGATCGCGGCTGTTGCCGACGAAAGCGCGTTCGTGAGCGGTACGTACACACCAGCATCGACTTGATCCTGAGCGCGACGCGTCTGGCCGGGGCGTCCGCGTGGCACGCAAAGTCACGCTTCGGCGCCGCCTGCATTTCTCGCTGAAACGAAGCCGTGAAGCTTCGAGATGGCAGCTGCCTGCGTGTTTCGCATCTCCGCGGAGGCTGCGGCCATGATGTCATGATCGGTCGATCTGTGCTGGGCCCATGGGTGCACCGGCGAAGGGCGGTATTGTCCTGTGGGGAAGGGTCCTGCAAAGCAAGACGTTGGCTGTGATTGGAGTCTGGTCAGAGGCGGTCTTATGTCCGGCCTGTTGCGCGGTGACAGAGACCGCTGGCCTTGACGGGTTCTCCAGTGTGCTTCGACGGCACCGCGCCGAAATGCACACTGCGACACCCTCACATGCGGCAACCGGACTTCGCCGGGACCGGGAGCGACCGGTCGCAATGAGGGCTCCATACTTCAACAGATCCTGGACCAAGAATCGCGGGTGCCGTGATCACTCCGGCGACTTGGTCATTTGGGTCACCCGCAGTTTGGCCTTGAATTCACTTCCCGCGTTCTTCGGCTCCACCAGCCAGAATCCCAGGATGACGAGCGCGAGGGCCGCCCAGGCGAGGGGCGACAGGCTCTCCCCCAGAAGCAGCATCCCCCAGACGATGCCTGCCAAGGTCTGGGAATAGGCCATCTGGCTGGCAAAGACCGGTCCGGCCATGGCGACGACCGTCAGGGCCAGCACCAATGCAACCCCCGTCGCCAAGCCCAGTAAAAGGACAATGGCCTCATAGGCGCCCAGGGTCGCGAAGGGCACGGAGATCCCGCCATCGAGCGCGGTGATCGGCATCAGCAGGACCGAAGCGAGGATCATCATGCAACCGACGGTCGCGCCCGCTGACAGGTCCTTGGGTCGCCACGCCATCAGAAGCGTATGAAGCGCAAGAAGAAGCGGCAAGGCGAGCGCGGCGAGCATCCACCACATGCTTCCGGCCGAGGCGCCGGGTTCGAGTACAAGAAGTGTGGCGGTAATGGCGGCGAAGCCGATCCCGAGACCGAGAAACCGCCTCAGGCTCGGCGTTTCCATCCCGATCAACGCGGCCAGCAGGAACACGATGAAGCCCCGGGTGCTGCCGATCAGCGCGATCATCGTGGCTTCCACATGCGTCGCTATCACGAGGGTGCCCAACTGGTACAGGCAGCCCAGAAGGATCGCCCATGACGACAGAAAGGCCAAGTGCCGCAGGCGGAGACGAGGCAGGCCGTTGCGGAAAACCGAGACCGAAAGAATGGCGATTCCGGCGACGAGGTTGGACCAGACCGCGAGGTCAATGGGCGGTATCGATCGCTCGGCCGCAATGCGACCAAGGGCCGGCGCCAGACCGAAGATGCTTCCGGCGAGCAAGACGAGGATCGCTCCCCTCAGTGTGCGGACCGTGAGGTCGAGGCGGCGTTCGCGATTGTAGATTTCCTCGGCGAGATCCTGAAAGACCCGGGCAAGGCGCCCCAGCGGATCGCGGCGTGCTGCGACGTTTTCCAGCAGGAGATCGGACGGCTGGAACGCACCACGCTCGATGACCTGAGCCGCCGAGGCCAGCTGCTCGATGTCCCGAAAATACGCCAGTTCGCGATCCCTGAACCGTTTCCGCACGAGCGAGGCGTTTATCCGCGCGCGGAGCAACGCCGTCTCGAAGTCCTTTGGCAGGAAATCCTCGGCACCGAGTTCGATCGCGCGTGCGACGCTGCCGACCTCCTCGTCCAGCGACGAGATGACGATGACGGGAACATCCCGGAGACGGTCATCCGATTTCATGGCTTCGAGGACGGCATAGCCGTCCATCCCGGGCATCATGATGTCCAGCAGAACGATGTCGAAGTCCGCATCTCGAAGCGTCTTCAGTGCGTCAAAGCCGTCGACGGCAACCTCGGTCGCATGGCCAAGCGCCCGTGTTGCCATCTGCAGCTTGCGGGCGCTGAGGCGATTGTCGTCCACCACGAGGATCGTGGCCGCCTCGTGTTCCGGCTGGCGCGTCGCTTCGTTCATGCGGCGCCCACCGCCCTCGGCGCGGCCCCAAGCGTCAGCCGGACAGCTTTCCCCGGCCGCAAACGCGCGGAACAAGATCCGTGGCCGTGTCGGCGCTTCAACCAGCGCAGCGCGGGGCGGGCTGTATTTCGGACATTCCTTTCCCGGCTGGGGCGGAACGGTTCGACTGGACAGTACGCGCATTCATGGTCATTGCCGGAGCGCCGAAGGAACGGATGAATCGGGAAATACGTTGCCGGCAAGGAAGCGCGAGAAATCGCCGAACGATCGATTTCGCCATCTTCCATAATGCTTTTTCTTCCATCGCTTTCAGCCCTCGAAGCAGCTGGATACAGCTGCGGAGCCTTGGGCCGCCAAACAGTTCTAACCTATTGGCGGATTTGCTCAAGTCATCGTGAGTACCGCCGGCAAGATTCACGACACCGGATGTCTGTCGGTCGGCGCAAGGCGATCCGTCGATGTCGGAAAACCGAGCATTGGGTGGCGCGCGTCCGGCCCGGTAAAGGCGCCTTGATCCCGGCGGAGACGCAAGAGAGACACGCTTTGAAATCCGCCGGCCGTTGATGTTGATCCGTGGCTTGGTATACATCCAATTTCAACCGCGTCTTCTAAAAGAGTGGGCAATATGAGTGTGGAAGATCGGATATTGAGTAAGGGGAGCGAAACTCGATGAGGCATGCTGTTGCCGCGTTGGTCGCCCTGCTCGTGTCATCCGGGGTTGCCCTCTCACAGCCGGTCGTGACCGTCGCCGTCGAAAACCGCGATTACGCCCCTTACTACACATGGGAGGGCGATCAGCTTCGCGGTCCGTGCGGCGACATCGTCAGCGCCGTGTTCGAGACCATGGGATATGACGTCGAATATGTGCCCGTCCCCTGGACCCGCGTGCTTCGGATGGTCGAGGAACAGCAGGTGGACGCGGGCCTGTGCGCAACGCGCACGGAGGAGCGCGCGGCATACGCGATCTTCCCGGACGAAGCTCTGCTGAGCTACGATGCCACGCTTTTCGTACTGGACGGGTCGCCTCTGGATGCCGCCGAACCCGATATCCTGCAAGGCCGATCCTTCGCCATGGTCAGCGGTTACAGCTATGCCGGCGTCGATCTGTGGCTCGAGGAGATCGGCATGATCCGCCAGGAGGCCGCATCGCGGGAGAGCCTCGTTCAGATCCTTCTCGCAGGAAGGGTGGATGCGGTTCTCGACAGTAGACTGCCCATTTTCGCGGATGCCGAAACGCTTGGCGTCGCGGACCGCATCCGCGCCCTCGAGCCGACGCTTTCGGAAACGCCGGGCTATCTGATGTTCAGCAGGCGGGGCGGCGACGATTCTCTGTCCAGCGCCTTCTCCGACGCGCTCGCGGCATTCAAGCAAACAGCCGAATTCGCCGAGATTTCAGCTCGCTATCGGATGAACGATTAGTATCTTGCCGAAGGCTGCTCCATGTTTGAGCGCACGCCGGCATCTGCGCGTTCTTTTTGGGTAATTCGCAACTGAATCCGGCTCGACCCTTGTCATGAAGTGGGACCGCATTCTAAGCTATCCAAAGATACACTTCGGGGGGAAATGATCATGTATATGCGTTTGCCCATCCTCGTTCCCTTGATTTTGTTGGTGTCCGGTTTCTCGGCGTCGCAGGCCGCTGCGAATGACGGCGTGACGGTCTCCACATTGGAATGGCCGCCCTATACATCCCCGGAATTGCCGCTGGGTGGCGCGGTCACCGACATTGTCGTCCGCGCGTTCGAGAATATCGGCGTCGAGGCGAACGTGCTCACGCTGCCCTGGCAACGGGCGATTTCCACGGCCAGCGAGTCCGATGACGTCGTCGCCTATTTTCCCGGCTATCACTGCCGACATATGGAGGGCTTCGTGGCCTCCGAGCCGATCGGCTTCGGTCCGCTCGGACTGGTGGAAAACACCGATGCGCCGATCACGTGGTCCACGGTTGACGATCTTGGCGAGCAGGAGTTCCTGATCGGGACCGTGCTTGGTTATGCCAATACCGACGAATTCGACCAGAAGGCGGGGACCGGCTGGATCAACGTGGCCCCTGCGTCGGACGACCTGACGAACCTGCGCCGATTGCTGCGCCAGCGCATAGACGCCGCCGTGATCGACCGCCTGGTGCTGGCCTATCTGCTGGCGACCGAGCCGTCGCTGGCGGACGGTCGGGAGCGTCTCGTCTTCGATGAGCGCCCGCTGTCGGAGAATACGCTCTTTCTGTGCTTCAATGACGATGAGGCGGGGCGCGCCCTTCGCGACCGGTTCAACGAAGGGCTAGCAGGCATCGAGGTCGAACAGAGCATAGACGCGTACTTCTCGGAGCAATTCTAGTGCCCCCCACCGAGCGGCCGGTCCGCCAGGTTGCGACTGCTCGGCGGCGATCCCGATGGCTTCCGCATCCGAAATCGGTGCAGGCGAAGGTGCTGCTTTTCGTCGTGCCGGTGGTGCTCTTGTCGACCATGCTGGTCTTCACCTTGTTCGAACTGAACGCACGCGCACAAGCCGAAGAGGAACTGCGCGCCAAGCTCGAACGTCTCGCCGAAATCCAGAGCGCCGTTCTGGCCGAGTCCCTGTGGAACGTGAACGACGCGCAGGTGGAACTGATCCTCGCCTCCCTGATCACGGATCAGGACGTGCTGGCCGCGTCGGTGTTCGACGATCGCGACCGCCTCGTGGCCTCCGTTGGTGCGACGGATCGGATCGAACGCTCCGATTACGTGATCAGCCGGGAGATCGCTTTCGGCGAGGCGGGCCGCGAAATCGTCGTCGGGCAGCTGGAACTTGCGCTGACCGACGCGCGGCTGGCCCAGTTGCGGGGAGAGCGCCTTTTCCTGACCGCAGCACTGGCCGGTATCCTGCTGGCCGCGGTCATCATGGCGACCATCTTGGCCAACAAGCAGGCGGTGGGGCGGCCGCTTGCCCTGCTCATGGAGTCGATCAACCGGGAGCAGCAAGGCAAGTCGCGTCAGGCCGTCGATTGGCAGAGTGACGACGAGATCGGCCAGGTGGTTTCGGCATTCAACGCCATGCAGCGGCGCCAGTCGGCTTACGAGGCGCAGCTCAAGGAAGCCAGCGACGTGCTGGAGCAGCGTGTCGAGGAACGCACCGCCGGGCTGGTCAAGGCCGAGGCCAAGGCACAGCAGGCTCGCGCGCAGCTGACCGACGCCATCGAGAGCATCTCCGAGGGTTTCGCGCTCTACGATCCGAACGATCGCCTCGTGCTGGCGAATTCCACCTATGTGCGGATGATGTATTCCGGCATCGAGAAGGACATCGAAGAGAACGCGACCTTCGAGACGGTGATCCGCAAGTCCGTCGCCGCCGGCCTGATCCCGGATGCCCTGAAGGACACTGACGCCTGGATCGCGGATCGCATGAAGGAACACCGCAACCCGCAGGGCCCCAAGCTTCAAAAACGGCGGAACGAGGAATGGTATCGCCTTGAGGAACGCCGCACCGACGATGGCGGAATGGTGGTGACATTCACGGACATCACGGAACTGCAGCGTGCCAAGGAGGCCGCGGAGGCGGCCAACGACGCCAAAAGCGCGTTCCTCGCCACCATGAGCCACGAGATCAGGACCCCGCTCAACGGCATCATCGGCATGAGCACCCTTCTGAAGGACACGAAACTCGACGACGAGCAGCAGGATTTCTGTGACACGATCGAGACCGCCGCCGACACGCTGCTCACGATCATCAACGACATTCTCGATTTCTCGAAGGTCGAAGCCGGCGCCCTCGAACTCGAGGCCGAGCCGATGGATCTGACCGTGGCCATCGAGTCTTCGGTGGACCTTGTCGCCTCTCGGGCCGGCGAAAAGGGGATCGAACTGGCCTGCCGCATCGAGCCGGATGTGCCGGCGGCGATCCTTGGCGATCCCGTGCGCCTCAAGCAGATCCTGATGAACCTGCTCAACAACGCGGTGAAGTTCACCGAGGAGGGGGAGGTCGTGCTCACCTGCGCCCTGCAGGAAAGCCACGCGGCCGAGGACATGGCGGTTCTGAAATTCACCGTGACCGACACCGGGATCGGTATTCCCGAGGATCGTATGGACCGGCTGTTCAAGTCCTTCAGCCAGGTCGATGCGTCCACGACACGGCGTTATGGCGGAACCGGTCTGGGGCTGGTGATCACCAAGCGGCTGGTGGAACTGATGGGCGGCGAGATTACCGTGACCAGCCGGATCGGCGAAGGCACCGAGTTTTCCTTCACGCTGCCCGGGCGGATCGTGGCGCCGCCGAAACGGTCCCGCAACGCCGATCTTCTTTCGGCCATAGAGGGCGCGCGTGTTCTGGTCCTCGACGACAACCGCACTAACCGCCTGATCATCAGTGACAAGCTGCAGAACTGGGGCGCCGTTCCGACCGAGGCGGCCCGGCCCTCGGAGGCGCTTTCGCACCTGCAGGGGGCCGGGCCATTCGATGTCGTCATCGTCGATTTCAAGATGCCCGAGATGAACGGGCTGGAGTTCACCGAAGCGGCGCACAAGGCCCTCGGCGACGGGACCCCGCCGATGATACTGTTCAGTTCGATCACCTCCACCGAGCGCAGCTTTCGCGAACAGGTGGGGGCGATGAACTACGCGGCGATCCTCACCAAGCCGGCGAAATCCCAGCAATTGCTTGCGGCACTTGCCCGGACGCTGGCGCCGGATGCGCAAAACGCCGCCGCGGTCGCCATGGAAATGGCGCAACCGGTAGGCCGGCACGACCTCGATATCCTTCTCGTCGATGACAATGCGATCAACCGCAAGGTCGGCAGCAAGATCCTGAAGCGGCTGGGCTACGAGGCGACGGTCGTTACCAGCGGCGCCGAGGCGATCGAGGCCTGCCGCGAGCGGGATTTTCACATCGTCCTGATGGATATCGAAATGCCGGATATGGACGGGATCACCGCGGCCAATCACATCCGGGACCTGTTGCCCGAGGAGCGTGTCCCCTTCATCGCGGCCCTCACAGCCAACGCGATCAATTCGGAACGCGATGCCTATCTGGAAGCCGGGATGGACGGGTACCTGAGCAAGCCCATCGACATCGCGGCCCTCGGCGAAACCCTCAACGAGGCGCTTGAATTGCGTCTCGCGCGCCGTGCTGCCATAAGTGCACGCGAGAACTGAGGCAGGGCCTGGGAATGCAAGACGAGGTAATCGACAAGCAGGCCATTGATCGATTGCTGGACATGATCGGCGGCGATCCTGAAGACCTGCAGGAATTGCTGGATGAGTTCGAGCAGTCGGCGCCCGATATCGTCGCGTCCATGCGCACGGCGGCTGACGAAGGCGACCTTCGTGCCCTGCGCATCAACGCCCACAGCCTCAAGTCGAATGCAACAGACATGGGTGCTCACAGGCTGTCGGCCATGTGTGCCTCCCTTGAAGCAGCCTGTCGCGACGAGACGGTCCGGGAACCCATGGCCCAGATCGATGCCATCGACCAGGAACTGACCCGCGTGCGGGCGGCCCTGACGGCGTTGGCTGGTCCGAATGGCTGAAATGACACCGCTGGAGGCCGCGCCCAACGATCTGAGCGGCGCCCGGATCCTTGTCGTCGACGACAACGGGATGAGCCGGCGCAAGTTGCGGTTGTCGGTGGAAAATCTCGGCCATGTGGCGGAAATGGTGGCCGACGGGCACGAGGCGCTCGACGCTCTGCGGGACGGCAGTTTCGATGCGGTGTTGCTCGACATCCTCATGCCCGGTCTCGACGGCTTCGGCGTGCTCGCGGAAATGAAGGCGGATGACGCCCTGCGCGACGTGCCGGTGATCGTCATCTCCGCGCTGGATGACGAGACGGAAAGCGTCGTAAAGGCCATCGAACTCGGCGCGGAGGACTTTCTGCCAAAGACCTATGATCCGGTCCTGCTCAAGGCGCGGCTGGGCGCATCGCTCGGCAAGAAGCGCTTCCGCGATCAGGAACGCGAATACTTCCGCCGCATCGAACGGCTGACCGAGGCCGCCGAAATCCTCGAGACGGGTCGCTTCGACCCCGAAAGCCTGCAACTCGAAGACGTGGCCTCCAAACGCGATCCGATCGGACGGTTGGCGACCGTGTTCCGGGGCATGGCGGCCGAGATCTACGAGCGCGAACTGCGCATGACCCGCGCTATCATGACCCTGCAGGGGTCATTTCTGGTCCTTGCTGTCGGTCTGGTCTGGGGGCTGACCCCGGCCCTCTCGCGCATGGCCTCCGGCCTTGGGTCCAATCCCCTTGGCCTCGCCATCTGGGTCAACGGTATCGCCGCTGTCTTCTGCCTCGGCATTGCCGCCTACCGCGGAAAGCTGCCAAGGCTGAGCTGGCGCGAGATCGCGTTCTTCTTCTACTGGGCGGTGATCGCGGGCATCCTGCAACGCATGACCACCTTCGTGGCGACCGAGCATGTCGAAGCCGCCATGCTCTCGCTGATCGTGACGCTGCAGGGCTTCATGGTCTTTGCCTTCGCCGCCCTGACGAAGATGGAGCAAGCGACACCCCGCCGGCTGCTCGGCCTGTTCGTCGGCCTGGTCGGTGTCTCGCTGGTCCTGTTTACCCGGTTCGACATGGCCGACCGCGCCCAGAATTTGTGGCTTCTGTTTGCCATGGCGCTGCCCTTCCTTTTCGCAGTCGAGGCGATCGTCCTGGCTGGCAAGCGCCCCGAGCACGTGGATATCTTCGCATCGGTCGGATTGATGATGGGCATCTCGACGCTTCTGCTGATCCCGTGGGCCTACGCGACGGGGGATCTGATGCCCCTGCAATTCCGCGTCGGACGGCTCGAGATACTCGTCGTCTTGATGGGCATTGTCGGGGCCGCGTCCTTGCTGCTTGCCTTCCATCTGATCGCCACGGCCGGCGCGGTCTTCTACAGCCAGAGCGCCTATGCGATGACCATCGCTGGCGTGGTCTGGGGCATGTTGCTGCTGAACGAGGAACTCTCGATCCTTGCATGGGTGGCCTTCGCGATCGTCATCGTCGGGATGTACCTTGTGGAGCCGAAGGCCCGCGAGGACGAGTTGCTCATCCATAGGTCTTTCGACAAGTGAAGGTGTTCGGTGCCGAAACACGCGCAGCTGCGCGACGCTGTCGGACCCGATGGAAGCGCTTGCCCGTTGCGAAGCACGCCCGTGACCCCTTCGGGCTGCAGAAGTGGGTTTCGCTCCACCAGCGTCAGGCGGCTTTGACCGCTGAGCGGGCCTTGTTGCCTGAACGATGAGTGTCTGACTCCGGGGGGCGAGCCGACAGGCAAATGATCAACGACCGGTTTTGGATCCGCCAACGCCGCGACATCGCCATTGAAGGGACACGCCATCAGGGCGGCGGACCCTTGGCAATCGAGCTGCGACGACGTCGGTCTCAACCGAACGGCGCAAGTAGACCGGTGCGCGCTGTTTCACCCTCGGGATCCACGGCTTCTGTCCTTGGGCCCGACGGGCGCCCTAGGGGCTGCTTTGGGCCATTGCCGGCCTGATCCGCAGCAACCAGATGAAGACAAGCGTCATCACGAGGAATGTCGCGCTTCCCGGGCTGGTAATGAAGATCAGCGGGTCACCTTGTGAGACGATGAGCGAGCGGCGCAGGAATTCCTCGAGATACGGCCCGAGGATGACCCCCATGAGCATCGGCACGATCGGATAGCCGAACCTGCGAAGGCCGAAGGCGACCGCGCCGATCGCCAGCGCCATCCACATCTGAAAGGACGAGAAGGATGAGGCATAGACCCCGACCATCGATACCAGCGCAATGAAGGCGTACAGGATACCGCGATTGATCCCCGCCAGGCGCAGGTAAAAGGGCCCGAAAACAAGGACCGAAACCATCACCAGCAGCGAGGCGACGAACAGCGCCGCGAACATCGGGGCGATCGTCGCCGCATGGGCGTCCAGCAACCCCGGGCCGGGCACCAGCCCGTGCAGCAGCAGGACCCCAAAGATGATCGCCGTGACGGCGTCGCCGGGAATGCCGAGCGTCAGGAGCGGAATGATCGCGCCACCGCACATCGCGTTGTTTGCGGATTCGGATGCCGCCAGGCCCTCGTGGGACCCGTTCCCGAATTCCTCGGGGCGTTTCGAGGCGCGCTTGGCCTCGGCGTAGGAAATGAAGGACGCCATGGATGCCCCGCCGCCCGGGAGCATGCCGATCAGGACACCGATGATCGAGCTCTTGATGTAGGTGAAGGCGCCGATCTCGCGGATCGTGCGGAAATCGGGAATGAAGTCGCGATGCCGCAGCTTGGGCATCTTGTCGGCGACATGCGAAAACGCGGCACGCGCCGGCAGGCTGCCCTGCGCCAGCAACTCGCAGACGGCGAACAGGCCGATCACCGCGGGCAAGAGGCCGACCCCCTCGATCAGGTAGTAGCTGCCGAAATCGAAGCGCCCCTGTGGAACCATCGGATCGATCCCGATGGTCGAGATCATCAGTCCAAGCGTCGTCGCAATGATGGCACGCCAGAGCGAGCCGCGCGCCACGATGGTCACCGTGACCACGGCCATCACGACAAGCCCGAACTTGTCGGGCGTTCGCAGCAGCAGGGCGAGGTCGCTGATAGGCTCGGCCAGCAGCATAAGGACGACCGCGCCGATCATGCCGCCGATGGAGGAGGCGAAGGCGTCGAGGCTCAGGGCTTGCGCGCCATGTCCCTGTTTCATCAGGGCGTGGCCATCGATGCTCGTGATCGCTCCCGACGGAGCGCCGGGAATGTTCACCGTGATCCCGGTGATGGATCCCGCGTAGATCCCGGCCATGTAGATGCCCATCACCATGATCAGGGCATGGGTGATCTCCATGCCGAACGTGAACGGCAGCAGCAGGGCGATGGCCAGCGTGGCGGTGAGCCCGGGAATGGCGCCAAAGATCAGCCCCATGAGAAAGCCGCCGAGCAGGTATAGGAAGGGCCACGGCGTCAACAGCGTGGCAAAGCCGCCAAAGAGTTCCCCCATGGCGTCAGAAGTTCCAGCCGGGAAGCGACAGGCCGAAGATGCCCTCGAAGAACACCCAGCCGAAGCCGGTGATCGCTGCCGCCGTCAGCACCGACTGGCCGATCGACCGCCCAAGACGGCCCGTTTGCTCGTAGTTGAAGAACAGGGCGACCCCGAAGGTAAAGGCGGCCGCCGCCACGAAATAGCCCAGCGTCGGCAGTGCGACGGTGAACGATGCGATGAGCACGACGAGTACGAGCGGGCCCAGCAGGCCGATGCGCGGCACGGTCTCGGAGGCTTGCTGCGCGTCGGTGGACGTGTCGCTCGACCGGCGAAGCTCGGCGACAAGGACGCGAAACGCCGCCAGGTACAGAACGCAGACGAGCACAATTGGGAAAAACGAAGCGCCCGGTTCCCCGGACCGTCCGAACGGGACGCCCAGTTTCGGGATCTGGCTCGCGTATACGGTTGCGAACAGGATTAGCCCGACGGCAAAGACCGCTTGGGCGTTGAAACGTTCAAACAGGCGCATTCGACAGTCCTTGATGCCGGGTTCGGTTGGTCGCAGCGCGCCGCAGGTCTCGGGTGGCGGCGCGCTGCGTGTGATTACCTTTCGAGAATGCCTTGCTCGACAAGGCTGTCGATCAGGGCGAAGGCCTTGGCCTGTGAAGCCTCGATATAGGCCGTGGTTTCCTCGGAGTTCATGTAGACGGCGCCCATTGCGGTTTCCTCTGCCCGCTGCTGGAACTCCTCCATCTCGAAAACGGCCGCGAAGGCGCTTTCCAGTGTCTCGACCTGTTCCGCTTCGATCCCGGCAGGTGCGGCGACCACCCGGAAGCTCCCCCAGACGACGTCATAGCCTTCCTCGAGGAGGGTGGGCACGTCGGGAAGGAAATCGCTGCGTTCGCTGTCCATCACGCCGAGGACGCGGGCCTGCCCGGCCTGAACGGCCGGGAACACCGCCGCCAGGTTGACCGAGGCTGCATCGGTCTCGCCAGACAGCAGGGCCTCGCGCTGGGGCCCAGACCCGTCGGGATAGGGCACGTGGTTGACCTCGATCCCCGCCGCGGCGGCGAAGTCCAGTGCGGGCAGGTGCCACACACCGCCCAGTCCGACATTCGAGATCGACAGCTCACCGGGCGCTTCGGCGGCTGCGGCGACGAAATCTCCCAGCGTTTGGAAAGGCGAGTCTGCCGCTACGGCGAGCACGGTTGGATGGATCGTCACCGATGAGATGTAGGTCAGATCGCTGGTGTCGTAGCCCGGCACCAGGTTGTAGTAGGGCACGGTGATCACGCTGTCCCAGGTCAGCGAGCCGATCGTGTAGCCGTCGGCGCGGGATCGCATCAGACGCATCGTGCCGACCCCGCTTTGCGCGCCGGTGACGTTCTGGGTGTTGATGCCGACGCCGAGTTGCTGTTCGGCGAAGTTCATGAAGGTCCGCATCACCGTGTCGGTACCGCCGCCCGCGCTCCACGGCATGATGTGCGTGATGTCGTTTTCCGGGTAACCCTGTGCGGATACTGCACCCGCCATGGGCAGTGTGAGAAGAAAACCGGCAACCGCCAGTCCTGTCCTGCGCGTGATCATGATGAACTCCTTTCCCTGTGGTGTCGTGCACCCCTTCTTGAGGTGCGTCGATTATCCCATCCAGCGACGGACGGGGGCTTGAGCCTCTTCGAGCGGCTGGCAGGCGACGTCGATCAGCGTCGGGCCATCGTGGGCGATGGCCTCGCGCAGGACGCCCTCCAGCTTTTGCGGATCGGCCACGCTCCAGGACTTCACACCGAAGCCGGCGGCCACGGCCGCGTGGTCGCTGCGTTGGAAATCCACATTGTAGAAGCGGGAGTCACAGTCGTCGCGCTGACTGGCCTTGATCCATCCAAAGCTTGCATTCGACAGCACGATATAGGTGATCGGCGCGCGTGTGCGGGTCACCGTCTCGAGTTCGCCGCAGGTGAACCCGAACGAGCCGTCCCCCATCAGCGCAACCGTCTTGCGGTGCGGCGCGCCGAACCATGCGCCGAGGGCCGCCGACAGGGAATAGCCCAGTGCTCCGTGCGCCCGGTTGGTGATGAAATGCCGGCCGGCCCGGGGAAGCGTGTAGTATGCCGAGAGATAGGGACAGGAGGTTCCCGGGTCCGACACGATCGTCGCGTCCTCCGGCAGGCAGCGCTTCAGGGTGGCGATGACACGCTCTGGCCGTATCGGGTACTCGTTCGACTGCGCGATCGCGTCGAAACGCTCGAACTTGCGCGTCCGGATGTCGGCGACGGTATCCGCCCCGCCAAATGCCGTCGCCTGTCCCATCCGGGTCAGTTCCTCGTTCAGCGCATCCAGCGCCAGCCGCAGATCACCCACGACGCCGACTTCTGTCGGCAGCACGGCGCCGACGACCATCGGATCCACGTCGAAATGGACGATACGCGTTCCGGGCCTTGGCGCCTCCCAGCGCGATGTCGTGGTCGATCCTGCGCGGCAGCCCATGAAGATCACCAGATCTGCGCTGGCCATCGCCTCCCAGGTCTCGTCCGTGCCCCCGTTGGACCCCACCACCCCGACGCAATTCGGGTGCGTCTCGGGCAGGCTGCCCTGCCCGGAAATCGATGTCGCGACCGGAATGTCGAGCAGGGTGGCCAACCGGTCGAGCGCATCGGTCGCCCCGGAGATCACGACGCCGCCGCCGCAGACGATCAGGGGCGCGCGGGCCGACAGGATGGCCTCCGCCGCCGCCCTGACCGCTTCGGGGTCAGGGCCCGTCCGGTAGGCCGGATACCGTGCCAGCTCGGGGTCGGCCCAGATTTCTTCCGCCGGGACCGGATCATACTGGATGTCGTAGGGCAGTCCGAGATGGGCCGCGCCGGATCGTCCGGTCGTCATGGCACGAAAGGCCTTTCGCACCATCCGTGGGATGTGATCGGCGCGCGTGATGACGGTGTTCCACTTGGTCAACGGTGCCATCAGGGCGTTCTGGTCCACCTCGGTCAGCGGATACCGGCCGTAGGACGCCACCGAGACATCCGTGGTGATCCCGAGCACCGCGTAGGAGCTTTCATTCGCCTCGATGAGCCCGGGAAGGATATAGGTCGCACCGCCCCCCGAAGGCCCTTCGCAGACCCCGACCCGACCGGTGACGCGCGAATACGCGTCCGCCATGTAGGCGGCGCTTCGTTCGTCGCGGGTCAGCACATGAGTGATCGAATGGTCGAGCTGGCGCATGGCGTCGTAGAACGGCAGGGTTGTATCGCCGCAAAGCCCGAAGATATGACTGACGCCGTGAGCTTCCAGACTGCGCACCATCGCCTGTGCGCCGTTCATTCGGTTTTCCAACTTGCTCTCCCCACCGCCGGGATTGCCGGACACCGTCGCGACCGGCAAGCGCCGCCCGCGCTTTCGTATTAGGTATTACGTAATTCACTATCAGGGCAGGAGATGCGGACGGCAACCCTTGCACCCGAGCTTTCCGTTATCCAGCGGCGGAATGCAGGTTTGTGCACAAAATTTCATCATTTGCGCAATTATCGATACGCACCCGCCGCGTCTTGGCTCCGCAAAGGCGGTTCGGCCGTCCCGTGCGTGCCATGTCCGGGCACGAACACGTCGCCGGAGTTGCGGTCCTTCCTCTCGATCGCCCTGAGCGCGATCGCGAGGGTCGGGGCGTAGACGAGGATCGGCGCCATTCCTGCTCTCAGCAGGTGCCTCGCGGTCGCGACGTGGATAAAAGGGCCCCCGGGGGCAATTCTCTCCGCCCAGCTCGAAAGACATGCCTGTCCCGAAACCTGTCGACATCGACCTCCCGTTCCACGATGGTCGCATGGAACGCGCCGATCCCCTCCGTCTCGCCGGGTCGCGGGGTTGGTGCAGGCTCAGCGGCTTGCCGGAGTGACCTGCGCCCGCGTTTGCAGGGATCGCGCGGCCGGGGCGCATCTTGGCAAGACGGCGATATCGGCCGGATGGATTTCAGAGGGAGGCACAAGAACATGACCCTGTTCCGAGCGGTATACAGTTCCCGTCCCTTCGGCTTCGACTCGGCGATCCTGAGCGGAATCCTCGTGGATGCGCGGCGCGCGAACGAGCGGGACGGGATAACTGGCGCCCTGATCTGTCGGGGCGACATCTACCTTCAATGGCTGGAGGGTCCCGAGGACATGGTCCGGGGCGCGCTGGCGCGCATCCGGCGCGACGACCGCCACGTGGAGGTGACGCTTCATGTCGCCGAACCCGTGGCGGAGCGCGCCTTCGGCGAGTGGGCCATGCTTCACGATCCTGCCGCCACGTGGATCTGGTCGCAAGAAGAGGTCGCTGGCGGCGCGGCGGAGCGATCGACCCCCGAAGAGGTCACCGGCTTCTTCATGCGGCTTCTGGATCAGGGAAACGGGGCCGCCCCCCCGCGAGACCGTTGATCCGGCGAAGAGCCAGAACGCGCCTTTGAGGAGATCGGAATTCTTCTCCGGGCCCTTTCGCGGCCGTTCAAGGATCGGGGTTGAGCTGACGGCTTCAGGCGGGTTCAATGGATCGCATGAAGGGGCGAAACCAGATGCACCGGGTCGATGACCATCCTCCTTCGCTCGCGGATGCCGATCTGTCGGCGAAACTGCGAAAAAAGGACTATCACGCTTCCCTCAAGAAGCTTCGTCGCAGCCTGAGCGCGATCCAGCAGACCTATCTGTTTTCTGGCGAGAAGGCCGTTATCGTCTTCGAGGGCTGGGACGCGGCCGGCAAGGGCGGAACGATCCGGCGCATGTCCGTGGCGCTGGACCCGCGCGGCTTCAAGGTCTGGCCGATCGGGCCGCCCCGGGCCTATTACCTCGAACGTCACTACCTTCTGCGCTTCATGGAGCGGCTGCCGCCCTCGGGCGGCATCTCGGTCTTCGACCGCTCATGGTATGGTCGCGTCCTCGTGGAACGGGTCGAGGGGCTCGCGCCCGAGGCGCGATGGCGCCATGCCTATGACGAGATCCGCGATTTCGAAGACATGCTCGTGAAGGACGGCACGCGGCTGGTGAAGCTTTTCTTCCACGTCACGCCCGAGGAGCAGTTGCGCCGCTTCGAGGAGCGCCTGCGCAACCCGCGCAAGCGCTGGAAGCTGAGCTACGAGGATTTTCGCAACCGCGAGAAATGGGACGCCTACGAGGCCGCCATCGAAGAAATGCTGCAACGGACATCGACGGCGGCCGCGCCCTGGCATGTGGTCGCGGCCAACGACAAACGCCATGCCCGCGTCTCGGCGCTTCGCCATGTTGTCCGCACGTTGAGCGCCGGGATCAAGATCAAGCCCGTCGTGCCGAGCCCGGAGGTGCTGGACGCCGCGGACGAGGTTCTGAATATGGGTGACGACCTTATCGCAAGCCTTCGCGGTCGCACGGAGTAGGCCCTGCTCAGGCGAGTTCCCGCTGCAGCCATTCGGCGCGTTCTATATGCTCGCGCGCGACCTTCAGCTTGTGTTCGACTTCCTCACGCTCCGCGTCATCGGTCTCGGACGCGAGATCGGCGAGAAGGTCGGCCTCCTTGCGGCGCAGCTTGTCGAGGACGTGCTCGACAAGCTCGGGCTCGATCTTCTTGGCTTGCCCGGCTGCCAGCCGTTGCTGGTATTCGGCCACCTTGTCAGCGAGTTTCTTCAGTCCCATCGCGGCGGCTCCGCCGTTCCATCCTCGGAGACCCTAGACGACGATTGTGACAGCTCCGTATCGGTCCCGGACGTCTGCGGCGCACCCTATTCACCGGGCGCCCCGCGCCCGGCGGCCGCGCCGATCTCGTCCTCGTCCAGCGCGAGCAGCCCTTCGAGTTCGGCGGCGGCACGGTCGGGCTCCGCGAAATAGGCGCGCGCCGCCGCGAGAAGCTCGTGCATTGCGGCACCGGCGTAGCTGGCATCATTCAGGAACGATGTGGCGGCCGAGGGGTCGAGCTCGCCCTGCCGGATCAGCGCGCCGGCGCGCCGTTCGCCCTTGCGCGTGGACGCGGCCAGCCGCGCGGCCTCCTGGTCGAGCCAGAGCGTGCTGCGTTCGTCCGGCGCCGCGCTGTCGAGATCGCGGATGGCCACGACAACCCGCGCGACCTCGGTCCGCAACGCGTCGTAGAGTTCGGTCGCCGCCCCGGTCTCCTGCGTGGTGTAACGCAGGACGTTCTTGCGGATGTGCTTGACCGACTTGACCGACCGCACCAGCCCGCCTGCCATGTCCCGCAGCGCGTCGATGCGCGCGACAACCTCGGGCGCGTTTTCGCGGTGGCGCGTTGCGCGCGTGGCGAAGTCCACGATGGCGGTATAGAGCGTCTTGACCCGGCGCTCGTACTCATCCCCGATATCGAGATCGATTGGCTCCCGGCTTTCGCGTACGGCCGCGCCGAGGTCGCTTGCGTCGACGACCGTTTCACGATGCAGGTTCAGCCCGTGCAGGACGAGTTTCACCGCGTTGTCGTAGAGATGCGAGACCTCCTGCCTGAGCGCGCTTTCCAGTGTTTCCGGGTAGTCGTCGATTGCCGCGTTCAGATGCCGGGGGCGGCTGACATCGGGTTTCGTTTCCGGAAGCCGGCGCTCCAGGAAAGAGACAAGCCACCCGGTGAGCGGCAGCATGAGGATCACGCCGAGCGTGTTGAAGATCGTGTGGAAGATCGCGAGTTTGAGCGCGTAATCCTCGGCTCCGACGCCCGCGACCCGCGCCACCACATCGACAAGCGCGGTCAGGGGCGACACGAGGATCAGGGCGACCGCCGCCGTGACGAGGTTGAAGACCAGATGCGCGATCGCCAGACGCTTGCCCTGCACGTTCGCACCCACAGCTCCGATCATCGCGGTGACCGTCGTGCCCACATTTGCGCCCACGGCCAGCGCGATGGCGTTTTCATAGCTGATCTGACCGGCCGCCAGTGCGGTGATCACAAGCACCATGGTCGCATGGCTCGACTGCAGGATCACCGTGGCCGCGGCGCCGAGTGCGGTATAGACCAGCAGCCCCCAGATCCCCGGCATGGCGTAGCGCGAAAGGTCCAGCCCGTCGCGGAACGCCTCGAACCCGTCCTTCATGTAGAAGATGCCGAGAAACAGAAAACCCGCCCCGGCCAGCACATAGCCGAAGCCCCGCACCGGACGCGCCTTCTGGAACACCAGCACGACGGCGAAGGCGACCATCGGCATGGCATAGTCCGCGATATCGACCCTCAGTCCAAATGCCGCCACAAGCCACGCCCCCGTGGTCGTGCCGAGATTGGCGCCGAAGACGATCCCGATCCCGCCGATCAGCGAGATCAGCCCCGCGCTGAGGAAGGAGATCGTCAGGACCGAGACGAGGGAGCTTGACTGGACGAGCGTACTCGACACGAGGCCGAAGGCCAGCGCGCGCGGCGTCGAGCGCGTCGCCGCCCCCAGCAGACGCTCGAGATTGCCGCCGCTGAGCAGCTTGAAGCCGTCCTGCAGCATGAGGATGCCGAAGAGGAAGATCGCGACGCCGGCCGCGACCTCCTGCAGGTCCGGGCTGAACCAGAACGCGAGGACGAGAGCCGCGAGCGGGAGGATGACGGAGTAATTCTTCAATACGGAGGTCATGGCTCCGACGGATCATATCGCATCACGGTCCCTTGGAAACCGGAATGCGCACGATGCCGACGGTTTGTACCGACGGCATTGTCAGCGCGCGGCCCACGGCGCCGGTGCGCCGCGCGAGCTTGATGCCCTCAAAGGAGCATGTTCCGCGGATCGGCGATCAGACCGGCGTAATGGGTCAGGAAACGGGCCGCGTCCGCGCCATTGATCACCCGGTGATCGTAGGACAGGTCCAGCGGCACCATTGGCACCGGCCGCGGTGTGTCCCCGTTCCAGACCGTGACGGTCTCGGTCCGGGTGATGCCGAGGATCGCGACCTCTGGCGGGTTCACGATGGGCGTGAACCCCGTGCCGCCGATCCCGCCGAGATTGGTGATCGTCATGGAGGCGCCGCCCATCTCGTCGGGGCCGATCTTGCGGGTCTGCGCGCGGGCGGCCAGATCGCCAATCTCCGCCGCGATGGACCAGAGGCCCTTGCGGTCCGCGTCGCGGATCACCGGCACCATCAGCCCGTGTTCCGTGTCCACGGCGATCCCGATATGGACGTAGCCCTTCAGGATCAGGGTTTCGCCATCTGCCGAGAGCGAGGAATTGAACCTGGGGTATGCCCTAAGCGAACGTGCAAGCGCCGCGACATGGAAGGCAAGCGCCGTGAGCTTCAGCCCGCGCGCCTGTGCCTCGGGCTTCCATGCGGCGCGCAGAGCCTCGATGGCCGAAACATCGGCGCGGTCATGGTGGGTCACCGCCGGGATCAGCGCCTGTGCCGCGGCGAGGTTCCGCGCCGCGACCCTGGCGAAGCGGCTCATCGGTTCCTCGGTGACGGGTCCGTATTGCGCATGATCCACCGCCCAGTAGGACGTGTCGCCCGACGACGCCGGGGCAGGCCCGCCGTCGAGATCCTCGGGCCCGATCGTGGTGCGGCCGAGTTTTTTCGCCTGCGCTTCAAGGTCGACCCCCTTCTGCAGGGCCAGTTTGCGGGTCGAGGGGCTGGCGGAAATCTCGCTCATCTGCCTCACCATTCCGCCGAAATGTACTGTGTTTCCATGAACTCCAGCATTCCCTCATGGCCGCCCTCGCGACCAAGGCCCGATTGCTTGGTGCCGCCGAAGGGCGCGGCGGGGTCGGAGACGAGGCCGCGATTGAGGCCGACCATGCCATAGTCCAGCCGTTCGCAGACCTGCATCGCGCGCTTGAAATCGCCACCGAAGACATAGGCGACCAGCCCGTATTCGGTGTCGTTGGCACGCCGGATCGCGTCTTCCTCGTCGGCGAAGGTCTGGATCGCGGCGACGGGGCCGAAGATCTCGTCATGGACGCAATCGGCGGTCTCGGGGACGTTGGAGATGACCGTGGGCGGGTAGAAGAACCCCGGGCCATTGGGCACCGTGCCGCCGCATTCCAGCTTCGCGCCCTTGGACAGCGCGTCCGAGACGAACTCGGCCACCTTGTCGCGCGTCTGGGCGTTGACCAGCGGGCCGACATCGACCGACGGATCGGTGCCGTCGCCGACCTTCAGCGCGGACATCCGCTCGGTGAGGCGGGCGGTGAAGGTCTCGGCGAGGCTTTCGTGGACATAGATGCGGTTGGCCGCGGTGCAGGCCTCGCCGAGATTGCGCATCTTGGCCAGCATCGTGCCGTCGATGGCGGTGTCCATGTCGGCGTCCTTCAGGACAACCACGGGCGCGTTGCCGCCAAGCTCCATCGCCGGTTTCAGCACCTGATCGGCGGCGGATTTCAGAAGCTTGCGACCCACCCCGGTGGAGCCTGTGAAACTGACCACCCGGACGCGGGGGTCGTGCAGCATGTGATCGACCAGCGCGCCGGTTTTCTTCGAGGGCATCACGTTGACGAGGCCTTTCGGCACGCCCGCCTCCTCCAGAAGAGGCATGAGCGCGAGCATGGTCAGCGGCGTCTCGGAGGCGGGCTTGATGATGACGCCGCAGCCTGCGGCGAGTGCCGGCGCGATCTTCCGCGTGCCCATCGCGGCGGGGTAGTTCCAAGGCGTGATCAGCACGGCGAGGCCCGCGGGCTTGTGCTGGACCACGATCCGCGCGCCAGAGGCGGGGGCGTGGGTGATCAGCCCGTCGGCGCGCACCGCTTCTTCTGCGAACCAGCGGAAGAACTCGGCGGCATAGGTCGCCTCGCCCCTCGCATCCGTGCCCGCCTTGCCGTTTTCCAGCGTGATGAGATGGGCGAAATGATCGAGCCGTTCGGTCATCAGCTCCCACGCCTTCCGTAGCACCTCGGAACGTTCGCGGGGCTTCCTCGCGGCCCAGTCGGCCATCGCGCGCTCGGCGGCGTCCAGTGCGGCGTCGGCGTCGGCGATATCGGCGGAGGCGACGGAGGCCAGAACCTCCTCGGTCGCGGGATTGATGACGTCAAAGCGGTCGGACGTCTTGTGCCATTCGCCGTCGATATAAAGGTCGGTGTAGTCCATGGGTGGCACTCCGTATGTCAGAGCAGGTGGCGGAGCGGCTGCTCCATCCGGCCCGCGAATTCGGTGAGAAGCCGGATCGCCGCGGTGGCGTCGAGCGCGCTCGCGGCGCATTCCAGCGTGATGACAAGGCCTGCGGCCGCGTCCGTCACGGTCAGGACCGGCGTCTGTTCCGATCCCAACGCGACGGTCGAGATCGGGGTTCCGCGCAGGTCGCGAACGATGAGCGCGGGGGCGTCGTCTGTTTCGGCAACCGCCGAGAGACTGCGACCGGGCGGGACCGAGAAGCTGCGCGTCAGGCCGAGGCGTTCGACCACGACGGTGACGGAGCCGTCCGCGCCGAGGCTGGCACCGGCAAGGCCCGCGAGGATCGCGTCGGGGGCAAGGCCCTGCGTCTCGGCGGCCCAGGGCACGAACGCCGACAGGCCGTCCACGGCGCAGGTCGCCGTGAGGCGACGTGGTGTTTCGGAGGGCGCGCTGGCCGGTGCGGGCGAGGGCATGGTGCGCAGGACTTCGAGGTCCGCGACGTGGAAAGGCTGCGGATGGCCCGCTTCGGCGAGGCGGTTGAGGTCGAGACCCTGTTCCAGCGCCAGCCGCCGCGCCTTGGGCGAGGCGAGGATGCGTCCGCCGCGTGCGCTCGGGGCCTTCGGCGCCGGAGCTGCTGCCGCCGGTTTCGCGGGCGCCTCTGTCGTGTCCTTCCCTGCCGGAACGGGGGCCGCAGGGGCAGGGGGCGCGCCGCCGTCCTTGGCCGAGCGCGCGACGGGCGCTTCAGGCCTGGCGTCCGAGATGATGGCGACGGGGTCGCCCACCGGAACCTCTTCGCCAGCCTCGGCCAGCGTCGCGGCAAGGAACCCCTTGCGGCCCGCCTCGACCTCCATCGTGCTCTTGTCGGTTTCGACCTCGAAGAGAATGTCGTCAGCCGCCACCTCGTCGCCCGGTGCCTTCAGCCAGTTGACCAGAAGGCCCGTGTCCTGCGCCATGCCGAGCTGGGGCATGGTGACGGTGTGGCCCTCGGGCAGGGCATCGCTCGCCTTCCCTGTGGCTGCTGGTTCGGGGGCGGGCGCGCCGTCATCCTCCGCGCTGTCGGAGATGCGCGCGATGACCTGGCCCACGGGCACGTCCTCGCCCTCGCCGTATGAGACGCCGGTCAGGAACCCGTCCGCGGGGCTCTCGACCTCCATCACTGCCTTGTCGGTTTCCACCTCGAAAAGCGCATCCCCGCGCGAGACCGCGTCGCCAGGGCTTTTCAGCCAGGACACGATCTTGCCCGCGTCCTGCGCCATGCCGAGCTGGGGCATGGTCACGTCATGCGGCCTGAAACCGGAGGTTTCATCATGCGGCATGAATGAGCTCCCCGGCGCAGAGCTTGCGCGCGTTCTCGACCACGGCCTCGGGCGTGGGCACCGTCAGATCCTCGAGCGCGGGGCTGAAGGGGACGGGAACGTCCATCGCGCCCATGCGCAGGACCGGCGCGTCGAGATGGTAGAAGGCCTTTTCGTTGAGGCGCGCGGCGATCTCGGCGGTCACACCATAGCTCTGGTGGCCCTCGTCGATGACGATGGCGCGGGATGTCTTCTTCACGCTGTCCAGAAGCGTCGCCTCATCCAGCGGCACGATGGTGCGCGGGTCGATCACCTCGGCGTCGATGCCTTCCTTCTCCAGCATCGCGGCGGCCTTTTCGGCCACCTGCACCATGGATGAGGTCGCGATCAGTGTGATGTCGCGGCCCTCGCGCTTCACGTTGGCCACGCCGAAGGGGATCAGGTATTCCTCCTCCGGGACGGGGGCCTTGTCCTGATACATCAGCTTGTCCTCGAAGATCACGACCGGGTTGTTGTCCCGGATCGCGGTCTTCATCAGGCCTTTCGCCTCGTAGGCCGAAGACGGCAGCGCCACCTTGAGCCCCGGAATATGCGCCACCAGCGCCTGCAGGCTTTGGCTGTGCTGCGCGGCCGAGCGGCGGGTGGCGCCGAGGTTCGTGCGCAGCACCATCGGCACGGTCAGCTTGCCGCCCGACATGTAATGCTGCTTGGCCGCCTGGTTGCACAGCTGATCCATCACCAGATAGATGAAATCGCCGAACATCAGGTCGACGACCGGCCGCGCGCCGGTCATGGCCGCGCCGACCGCGATGCCGACGAAGCCGGGCTCGGAAATCGGAGTGTCGAGCACGCGATCGGTGCCGAATTCTTCTACAAGACCGGACAGCACCTTGAAGGGCGTGCCCGCCTCGGCCACGTCCTCGCCGAGGATGAAGACCGTCTCGTCGCGCCGCATCTCTTCGGCAAGCGCCTCGTTCACGGCTTGGGACAGGGTGATTTCTCGCATCGTGTCTCTCCTCAGTCCGCGTAAACGTGCATGTCGACCTCATTGGCCGGCGGGTAGGGGGCCTTTTCGGCGTAGGCGACGGCCTCGGTCGCGTCCTTCTCGATCTCGGCGTTCATCGCCTCGATCTCCTCCTCCGTCGCGATCCCCTCCGACACGAGCCAGGCGCGGAAGCGGATGATCGGGTCCTTGTTCTCCTTCCAGTCCTTTTCCTCGTCCTTCGAGCGGTAGTATTCGCGGTTGATGTCGCCCACGTGGTGGCCGTGGTAGCGGTAGGTCATCAGCTCCATGAAGAACGGGCCTTCGCCTTTCCGGGCCCGATCCACCAGCTTGCGCGTCAGGTCGTTGACCGCCATGACGTCCTGCCCGTCGACCTGGTGGCTTTCGATCCCGAAGGCCTCGGCGCGGGCCATGATGGAGCCTGCCGCGATCTCCTCGGTCTTGGTGTATTCCGAATAGCCGTTGTTCTCGCAGGCGTAGATCACCGGCAGGTTCCATAGCGCGGCCATGTTCATCACCTCGTACCAAAGGCCCTGCGCCGTCGCCCCATCACCGAAGAAGCAGACGGTTACATCGTCCTTGCCCTGGAGCTTCGCGCGCAGGGCCGAGCCCGTGGCAATCCCCATTGAGCCGCCGACGATGGCGTTGGCACCAAGGTTGCCGTGGCTCTGGTCGGCGATGTGCATCGAGCCGCCCTTGCCCCGGCAGTAGCCTTCTTCCTTTCCCAGTAGCTCGCAGAACATCTCCCTGAACTCCGCGCCCTTGGCCACGCAATGGCCATGCCCGCGATGGGTCGAGGTGATGCGGTCGTCGTCGGTCAGCGCCTCGCAGATGCCCACGGCGACGGCTTCCTCGCCGGAATACATATGCGTCAGCCCCGGCATCTTGGCCGAGAGGTAAAGCTGGTTGGCGTTGTCCTCGAATGTGCGGATGCGGACCATCTGGCGGTACATCCGCAGGTAGTCCTCGGTGTTTGTCTTGGCTTTGGCCATGGTGGTCTCCTGGCGGATGCAGCCCTTCATCCTGGTGAAAAACTCTCGGGGGGTGCGGGGGGCAGACAGCCCCCCGCTTGGCCCGCCATTCAGTAACGATTGGCGATCGGCAGATCCTCGGCCGGGAAGAGCGAGATCACCTCGCATCCCTTCTCGGTCACGACGACCTCTTCCTCGATCCGCGCGGCAGAATAGCCGTCGGCGGCGGGGCAGTAGGTCTCGAGCGCGAAGACCATGCCGGTCTGGATCTCCATCGGGTGATCGAGACTGACCGCGCGGCTGATGATCGGGCGCTCGTGCAGTGCAAGACCGAGACCGTGGCCGAACTGGAGCCCGAAGGCCGCGTCCTCGTTTGGAAAGCCCAAGGATTCGGCGGTCGGCCAGACCTTGGCGACGGTATCGGTCGTCACGCCGGGCTTGATCAGCTCGATCGACGCGTCGATCCACTCCCGCGCCTTTACGTAGGCGTCGTTCTGCGCGGGCGTCGCCCGGCCGATGTTGAACGTCCGGTAATAGCAGGTGCGATAGCCCTGGTAGGACTGGAGAATGTCGAAGAATGCCTGGTCGCCGGGCCGGAACAGCCGGTCGGTGAAGTTGTGCGGATGCGGGTTGCAGCGTTCGCCGGAGATTGCGTTGATCGCCTCCACGTCGTCCGAGCCCATCTCGTAGAGAAGCTTGTTCGACAGGGCCACGATGTCGTTCTCGCGCACGCCCGGTTTCAGTTCCTCGTAGATCATGTGGTAGACGCCATCGACCATGGAGGCGGCCTGCGTCAGCAGCTGGATCTCGTCCCAGTTCTTGATCTCGCGCGCCGACAGCATGATCTGCTGGCCGTCGACGACATTGATGCCCTCTTCCTGAAGCGCGTGGAACATCGCCGTCTCGGCATAGTCCACGCCTACCGGCATGTCCGCCATGCCCGCGTCCCTGATGAGCTGCGCGATCATCTTGGCGTATTTCTTCATCAGGCCGAATTCCGGCGGGATCGTGCCGCGCATGCCGACGACACCGGCAAGGCAGTGGTCGGGCTCGAGCCAGTCGGCGTAGCGCTGGTGGTGCACCGCGGCCGAGCCGAAGTCCCAGACATAAGGGCTGTCGTCGCCCGTCAGCAGGCAGAAACGGCACATCTTGTCCCGCTCCCATTCGCCGATCTTGGTGGCCGAGACGTAGCGGATGTTGTTCACGTCGAACAGAAGCAGCGATCCGGCGTTCGACGCCTGCAACGCCTGCCGCGTCCGGGCGAGGCGGTAGCGGCGTAGCCGGTCGTGGTCGATCCTCCGCTCGAAATCCACCGAGGTGTGCCCCCAGGCAGGGATGCGCTCGCGCCATTCCCAGTTGGGCTCGAGGTCCTGCGGCGTCAGCATGTTGGGCATCAGGGCGCGTGACATTGAAATCTCCTCCCGGCGGGCGCTCCGGCCCGCCATTTCTCTCGTGTCGTTCGGAAAAGGGCGGGCCGCGCTACTGGATGCACCAGCCGCCGTCGATATGAATCATCTGGCCGGTCATGTAGTCGCTGTCGGCGCTCGCCAGGAACGAGGCCGTGCCGGTGATGTCGTCGGGATAGGAGACCCGCTTGATCTGCAGTGCGTCGCGGACGATGTCCTCGTAGGCCTGGCCTTCCTTCTGCTTGAAGCCGATGTCCACGAGGTCCTTGTCGAGCTGTTCCCACAGCGGTGTGACCACGACGCCCGGCGCGTAGCCGTTGACGGTGATGTTGTGTTCCGCCAGCGCCACGGCGCCGCAATGGGTCAGCGCGAGGCAACCGTATTTCGAGGTACAGTAGACGGTCACGTCCACCAGCGGCTTGCGCGAGGCGATGGAGCCCACGTTGATCAGCTTGTAGGGTCCGCCCTCGGTGCCTTGGGCGATCATCTGGCGGGCGGTCTCCTGCATGCCCAGCCACATGGCCTTGGTGTTGACCGTCATGATCATGTCCCAGTTGTCTTCATCGATATCCATGAAGAACCGGGGTTTGTTCAGGCCCGCGTTGAAGACACCCACGTTGATCGACCCGAAGGCATCCACCGTGGCGGCCACCGCGTTCGCGTTGTCCTCGCGCTTGGTCACGTCCATCTTCACGGCAATGGCGCGGCCGTTGCCGTTGCCGTTGATGCGGTCCGCAACCTCCTGTGCCGCGGCCTCGTCGAGGTCGCCGAGCGTCACGTTCGCGCCCTGGGCCGCGAAGGTCTCGGCATTGGCGGCACCCATGCCGCGGGCGGCTCCGGTGATCAGGATATTCTTACCCTTCAGGCGATTGGGGTCCATGTCTTCCTCCCTAATGGACTGGTGTTTGCAGGATTTCCTCGGCCCGTGCCTGCACGCGCGACAGGGCGTCTTCCGGGGTGACGAGACCGCGGAGCATGTCGTGAAGCTCGTGCCCGCACAGGCGGATGATGTCCGAGATCCGCGGGATCGGCGGGCGCGGCCAGAACTGCAGCTCGTCGCGCCATGACATCTGGTCCACCGTCTCGAAGATCGGCGACAGGCGGCGCACCTCGGGGTCCGCACCGACCGAATAGCGTGGCGCGGTGCGGCTGCCGTTCTGCACGTAGAGCTTCTGCGCCGCCGGCGAGGTGAAGGCAATCAGCGCCTCCGCCGCGTCCGCCACGCGATCTTCCTCGAGATTGGCCGGAATGCACAGCGCATAGCCGCCAACCGGCGCGATCGGCGCGCCTTCGGGGCCGTGCGGGTGGGGCAGGTAGCCGGTGTTGCCATGGGCCGGGCAGGTCTCGTCCAGCTCGAAATAGGGCGCGAGCAACGTGTAGCCGTAGGCCATCGCCACCTTGCCCGCGGCATAGGGGCGGACGCGCTCGTACCAGGACATCGACAGGATGTCGGGGGGCGAATACTCCAGCAATTCCATCAGGTAATTGGCTGCCGCCAGAGCGCGGGGGCTGTCGAGCCGCGGAATGTGGTCGCCGCCGCCGAGATGGTCGGCGGCATAGCCGCCGGCAACCGAGGGCAGGTCGATGATCGGCTGACCGAAGGCCGCGCAGGTCATCATGAAGGTGTGCCCCAGCGCCGTTCCGCGCGCCGCGTTCCACGCAACCCCGTAGCGGCCGTTGCGCGGATCGTGGAACCGCCTGGCGGCGGCGATCACGTCGGTATGGGTGACGGGCGGCGCAAGGCCTTCGCGCGCGAACCAGTCGCGGCGGTAGAACATCAGCTCGGGCGTCGTCTGGCTGGGCACGCCATAGGGCACGCCGTCCCAGTGGGTGGCACGCCAGCCGGCGGTATGGAAGTCGCCGGGGTCGAGCCGTTCGGTGTCCATGACTTCGGTCAGGGGGCGGATCACGCCCTTTTCGACGAATTCGCCCAGCCACGGCAGGTCCACTGCGATCAGGTCATAGGCGCTGCGCTTGCGCTCGGCGTTGCGCAATGCCTCCTGATGCAGGCGGTCGATGGAGAAGGCGCGCTGGTGGATATCGGTGCCGACGATCTGCTCGAACTGGCGTTTGAGCGTCTCCATCACCATGAAGGTAGGGTCGCCATGGACGAGGATGCGCAGGCCCCCGGACAATTTCAGCGGCGACAGGAGCGCGCCGGGCGGTGCGATGACGGCCTTGCCGAGGACGTAGGAGCCGCCGAAGAAATAATCCTCCGCCTCCGCCGGGCCGTCGAACGCGGTACGCGCGATCCGGGCGATCCGGCTGGCCATCTGCGTGAAGCGTTCCAGCAGCGCCTCGCTGGGGTGAAGCGAAAAGCTGCGCCCCGACCGTGTGCGCGGCCGCTGCTCGACCAGGCCGGCCCTCTGGATTTCGGCCAGCTTGCGCATCGCGGTGGCGTAAGGCACGCCCGAGGCAGCGGCCATCGACGAGGCCGAAACCATCCGCCCTGCGAAATGACCGCGTAGCAGGTGAAGGATCATGTTGAGGTGGGGGTTAGGGGTGTTGGGCTCCAGCGAATTGTCGAGTTCCACGCACAGTTCGCCGAGAAAACCGACGACGCGGTCCAGTTCGGCCTCCGCCATTCCGGACGGGTGGCGCATGCCGAAGGCAGCATCTTGTCCAAAACGGAGATTTTCGGCAGTGTGGCTGTTCATGGTTCCGCGTGCGTTTGGCCCACTGGCCCGAGTCGGGTATCGTGTCATGGGCGACCTTTCGTGAAATGTTCAAATTGGAACCTCTGGGGCATGCTCCAAAATATCCATAATGGACATAACAATGTCCAATGCGGATAAAATGAGCGCGCCCGAAGTCGCGGAATTCAGCGCTGGATAAAGGCAGATTGCACCGGGTGATTCCCCGGGCTGGGAGGACAGCTGCAATCGCGAGACACACACAGGGAGGAACGAACATGACCCGCAAGACCAAGCTCACGCTTGCCTGCACGACCGCGCTTATCGCGCTGGGCGGCGCGGCCTCTGCGCAATCCGTCACCATCGGCATCACGCAGAACAATGTCGGTGTCGACAGCTACCAGACGACCTATGAACAGGCCTTCATGGCGGCAGCCGAACAAAACCCCGATGTCGAGGTCGTGGTGCTGGATGCCGGCGGCGACGTGGCGCGCCAGATCGCGCAGATCCAGGACCTGATCCAGCAGGACGTCGATGCCATGATCATCTGGCCTACGAACGGACAGGCCGTGATCCCCGCCGTGCGCGAAGCCCATCAGGCCGATATCCCGGTGATCATCACCAACTCGAACATCGCCGAGGACGGATTCGACTTCGTGCGCTCCTTCTCGGGGCCCGACAACGTCACGCAGGGCGCGCGCTCGGCCGAGATCATGTGCGACCGCTTCAAGGCAATGGGCATCGAGGACGAAGCCCGCGTGGTCGAGATCACCGGCCAGCCGGGCTACACCACCGCCATCGAGCGCAGCGAAGGCTTCCAGGAGCGTCTGCCCGAGGTCTGCCCGAACGTGACGCTGGTCGACAGTCAGCCGGGCAACTGGAACCGCGAGGACAGCCAGCGCGTGATGGAGGCCTTCCTCGTTCAGTATGACGATATCGACGGGGTCTATTCCGGCGATGACAACATGGGCGTGGGCGCATTGAACGCTGCACTGGCTGCCGGTCGCGTCGAAGGTATCACCTTCGTCGGCGCCACCAACTTCGCCGTCGGCTATGATGCTATGGAGCGCGGCGAGTACTGGGGCTCCATCTACCAGTCGCCGGTCGATGACGCCGAAGCGGCCCTGCAGACGGCGCTCGACGTGCTGGCAGGCGAGGACGTGCCGTTCCTGAACTACTTCGACACGCCGAAGATCACGCAGGAGAACATGGGCGAGTTCACCCGCCCGGTGTTCTGATATTCCTCCCCGGACGGGGGCCGGTTTCGCAATCCGGCCCCCGTATTTCTCAAGAACAACAAGACGACGGACAGGGGGACACGCCGTGGGCGAACCTCGTGGAGTGGAGGGGCGCGTGTGCATCGTCACGGGCGCGGCCCGCGGGATCGGACGCGCCATAGGTGAGGCGCTGCTGGACGAGGGCGCGACGGTCTGTTTCGCGGACCTCAACGCCGCGCAGGTCGAGGAGGTCGCACAGGCGAACCGCAAGCGCGCGGGCGTGGCCGACGACGCCGTGATCTCCGCGGGCGTCGATGTCCGCGACCGCGCGGACATGCGCGCGGTGATCGAAAGGACGGTTGACGCCTTCGGCCGGCTGGACGTGATGTTCAACAATGCCGGGGTCAACAAACCGATGAATTTCATGGATGTGACCGAGGAGAACTGGTCGTTCATCATGGATGTAAACGGGTTGGGCTGCCTGATCGGGATGCAGGAGGCCGCGCGCCAGATGATTGCGCAGGGGGATGGCGGCAAGATCGTCAACACCGCCTCCATCGCCTCGCGGCAGGGCTTTGACAACGTGGCGCCTTATTGCGCCTCGAAATGGGCCGTGGTGAGCCTCACCCAGTCGGCGGCGCGGGACCTTGCCCGGCATGGCATCACGGTGACGGGTTTCGCGCCCGGCGTGGTGGCGACCGAGATGTGGGAGCAGGTCGACCGCGACCTGATGGAGATCGGCGCGGCCGAGCGTCCGGGGCAGGCGATGGAGGAATTCTCGGCCTCGATCCTGAGAGGCCGCGTCGCGCGCCCCGAGGACATCACCGGGACGACGACGTTTCTGGCGTCGCGCGCCAGCGACTACATGACGGGACAGATCGTCATGATCGACGGTGGAATGACACTGGTCTGACGCGCATCGCGGAGGAGGCGGAACGCGACGGGAGGGGGCGCCACATCGGCGCGACCGATAGGGGAGGAGTTGGAATGGCCGACACGGCTGTGAAATCCATTGGTGGCGTTCTGGCGCGGCAGGGCATCCTTGTCGCTTTCATCCTGTTCATGGTGGGCTTCGCGCTCTGGAACCCGCGCTTCATCGACATCGACAACGTCTTCGGCGTGGTCCGGTCGTCGGCGATCCTCGGCATCATGGCGCTGGGTGTGACCTTCGTGGTGATCGGCGGCAACCTCGACCTGTCGGTGGGCTCGATGCTGTCCTTTTCGGCCATCGTGGTGCTGGACCTGCACGAGAACCCCGCCTTCGGCCCCGCGCTCGCCATTCCGGCCATGTTCGCCATGACGCTGACGCTGGGGGCGATCAACGGATTTCTCATCGGCTATCTCAGGCTGAATTCGCTGATCGTGACGCTGGGCATGCTGTCGGCCATCCATGGCCTGACGCTTACCTATTCGGGCGGGCAGAACATGGACATCGCCAACCAGAACGAAACGTGGTTCGGGGTGTTCGGGCGCGGAACGGCGCTGGGCATCCCGATCCCGGTTCTCATCTTCGTGGCGCTGGCGGCCGTTCTTGGCATCCTGCTGGCCAAGACCCCCTTCGGGCGCAAGGTCTATGCCGTGGGCGGCAACCCGACGGCGGCGACCTTTTCGGGCATCCCGCGGGCGCGTGTCGTGTTCATGACCTACATGATCTCGGCCTTCTGCGTGGCCACGGCGGGGCTGATCCAGGCCAGCCGCACCATGGGCGCGCAGAACACGGTGGGGCAGGGGTTGGAGCTCGAGGTGCTGGCCGCCGTCATTCTGGGGGGCGCGTCGCTGCTTGGCGGGTCGGGCACGATCTTCAAGACGGTGATCGGCGTGCTGATCCTCGGCTTCATCCAGAATGGCCTGCTGCTCGCCGGTCTCGAATTCTACGTCCAGTTCGTGGTGACGTGGATCATCATCATCCTCGCCGTCTGGCTCGATATCGCCACCAAGCGCGGAAAGCTCTGGTCGCCGATCGCCTGAGGGAGGGACGGATCATGCAGAACGACACGGTCAAGAAACTGGTCAGGAACGGCGCGATCTGGGCGTTCATCCTGTTCCAGCTGGTGTTCTTCGAGGTCGCCGGGCGGTGGTGGTCGCTTTCCGACGGCGCATTCATGGACATGGACAGCATGTTGCTGTTGCTGAAGCAGTCGGCGCCCATCGGGATCATCGCGGTCGGCATGACGGTGGTGATGATCAACGGCAATATCGACCTGTCGGTCGGCGCCACCTACGCGCTTGCCGGGATCGTGATGCTCGACTCGATGAACTGGCCCTTCATGCAGGCCATGGGCGACAGCGCGATCCCGCTAGCGTGGCTCTTCGCGCTGTTCACCGGGTGCCTTCTGGGCCTGATCAACGGGGTTATCGTCTGGAAAACCGGTGTGGACGCCTTCATCGTCACGCTGGGCGCGATGCTGGGCTACCGTGGCCTCGTCTTCATGTATAACGGCGAGCAGCCGACCTATCACCTGAACTGGACGATGGTCGATTTCGCCGAGGCCAGCATTCTGGGCCTGCAGACGCCGGCGATCGTGTTCCTCGCCGTGGTTCTGATTGTCTGGCTGGTCATGACGCGCACGATCCATGGGCGCAATGCTTACGCCATCGGCGACAACCGCGAAGCGGCCGTGAACGCGGGCATCCGCGTGGGGCCGCATTTCGTGCTCAATTTCGTGCTGATCGGCTTTCTCGCCGCGCTGTCGGCGGTCGCCTTCTACTCGGGCAGCGGCTCGGTGAACCCCAATGACGGGATGCTGTTCGAGCTTTGGGCGATCACCGCGGTGGTGCTTGGCGGGACGAAGCTGACCGGCGGGCGCGGATCGATCATCGGCACGCTGGGCGGGGTGATCGCGATCCAGCTTTTGCGCCGGGGGCTGAACCATATCGGCGCGCAGACCGAAACCGTGAACCTCGTGATCGGCACCATCCTGATCGCGGTGCTGTTCCTCGACCGGCAGCTCAACCGCAAGGGCGCAGAGGAGTTGAAGGTATGACCGACCAGACACCCGCCCTCCGGCTGGAGGAGATCGTCAAGACGTTTCCCGGCGTGCGCGCGCTCGACGGGGTGAGCTTTTCCGTGATGCCCGGAGAGGTCCACGCCCTGATGGGCGAGAACGGCGCGGGCAAATCCACGCTGATGAAGGTGCTGGGCGGCATCTACCAGCCGGACGAGGGACGCATCTACATCGAAGAGCGCGAAACGGTGATGAAGGGCCCGCTGGAGGCCAAGGCCGAGGGCGTGATGTTCATCCACCAGGAGCTCAGCCTCGCGCAGGAGCTTTCGGTGGCCGAGAACATCTATCTCGGCGAGTTGCCGCGCAAATCCCTCGGCCGTGTGGATTGGGGCACGCTCTATTCCCGAACCGACGCGATCCTCGAAAAGCTGAGGGTCGGGTTCAATGCCCGCACGCTGGTGGGTGAGCTGTCCATCGCCAATCAGCAGATGGTCGAGATCGCCCGCGCGCTCACGGTCGACGCCAAGGCGGTGATCTTTGACGAGCCCACGGCCTCGCTGACCGATGCCGAGAAGGTCGTGCTGTTCGACGTGATCGAGGAACTGAAGCGCGAGGGGGTGGGGATCGTCTACATCTCGCACCGGATGGAGGAGATCTTCAAGATCACCGATCGCATTTCGGTCCTGCGCGACGGCTCCTATCGCGGCACGCTGAACACTGCCGAGACGAACGAGGACGAGATCACGCAAATGATGATCGGCCGCGCGCTCGACCTCAGCCGCAACCACGAGCATCTTGATCTTGGCCCCGTCGCGCTGCGTGTCGAGGGGCTGTCCTGCGGCCATCTCTTTCAGGACGCTACTTTCGAGGTCCGCGAGGGCGAGGTGCTGGGGTTCTACGGTCTCGTGGGCGCGGGCCGGACCGAGATTGCCGAGACGCTTTTCGGCCTGAGGAAACCGACCGCCGGGCGCATCTTCCTGAAGGAGGAGGAGGTCACGATCTCTTCGCCGATCGAGGCCATCGGGATGGGCATCTCGCTTGTTCCCGAAAGTCGCAAGGAACAGGGGCTCGTGCTCGGAATGAACTGTCGCGACAACATCACTCTGCCGCAGGTGGGCGACCTGACGGCGGGGCCATTCGTGTCGGACGGCGCCGAGATTTCGATCTACGACCAGTACCGCGACCGGCTACAGATCAAGAGCCCCAGCTGGCGGGCCACCGTGGGGAACCTGTCGGGCGGCAACCAGCAGAAGATCGTGATCGGCAAGTGGCTGTCGATGCGGCCCGAGGTGCTGATCGTGGACGAACCAACGCGCGGCATCGACGTGGGCTCGAAGTCCGAGATCCACAACCTCCTGCGAGAACTGGCGAAACAGGGCTACGCGGTGATCGTGATCTCCTCGGAAATGCCAGAGGTGCTGCATGTCTCGGACCGGATCGTGGCGATGTATAGCGGCCGGATCATGCGCGAGTTTACCGCCGAGGAGGTGACGGAGGACAGCCTGATCCAGGCGATTTCCGGCATCACGGGGGACGCCGCCTGATGCCTGTCGGCTTTGCCGGGCTGGGGCGCATGGGCCGCGAGATGGCCGCGAACCTCGCCGGTGCGGGGTTCGACGTCGTGCTGTGGAACCGTGGCCGTGACAAGGCCGAGGCGCTCGCCGCCGAGTTCGACGCGGAGGTGGCCGAGGTCCCGCGTGAGCTGTCGGAGCGCTGCGAGATCGTGGTGACCATGCTGGCCGACGACAGGGCGTCAGAGGATGTCCATTTCGGTGAGGACGGTCTTTTCGCCGGTGCGACCGCCCGGCATTTCGTCGAGATGGGGACGATGAGCCCCGATCACATCGCCGATCTGGTCGCCCGCGCGCCGGGGGGGGCGCGCGTCATCGACGCCCCGGTCTCCGGTGCCACGCAGGCGGCCCGGGACGCGCAGCTTCTCGTCATGGCGGGCTGCGACCAGGCGACGAGCGCGCCGCTTCGTCCGATCCTCGACGCGATGGGGCGGCAGACGGTGTTCCTTGGGCAGGCGGGGGCGGGCGCGGTGATGAAGCTTGGCGTCAACATGCTGATCCACGGGCTGAACCAGACGCTGGCCGAGGCGCTGGCGCTGACCGGGGCCGCCGGTATACCGCGCGCCGCCGCCTTCGACGTGATCGAGGCCAGCGCCGCCGCCGCGCCGATGCTGTCCTACCGCAAACCGCTCTATCTCGACGATGCCGCGCAGGACGTGACCTTCACGGTGGCGCTGGCGCGCAAGGACATGGCCGTCACCGCCGTGCTGGCCGAGCGCCTCGGCGTCGCCCTGCCGCAATCGCGCGTCACGCTCGCCCAGCTGGAGGAGGCCATCGAGGGGGGCCTTGCGGCGCGCGACATGGCCGCGATGGTTCCCTTCATGGAGGACAAGACAAGATGAAAGCCGCGCTTTTCGCAGGGGGCTGGGAAGGTCACGACCCCAGCAATTTCGCCAACTGGTGCCGCGACCTGTTGACCGAGGATGGCTTCGAGGTCGACATCCACGATACACTGGAGCCGCTGGCCGATCCCGATAGCCTGCGGGACGTGAACCTGATCGTGCCGATCTGGTCCTCGGCCCGATCCGGCCACCGCGAGGAATTCGGCAACATGACCAAGCCGCAGGAGGACGGCCTCCTGAAGCTGATCGGCGAGGGGCGGGGGATCGCGGGCTGGCACGGGCATATGGGCGATGCCTTCCGCGACCGGCCGACCTATCATTTCCTGATCGGCGGACAGTTCGTGGCCCACCCGCCGGGCTGGCCCGACAACCTGCAGCCGCGCGAGGACTATATCGACTACGACGTGACGGTCACGCGCCCGGCCGATCCGATCATGGAGGGGGTGCGCAGTTTCCGCCTGACCTCGGAGCAGTATTACATGCTGGTCGACCCCTCCAACGAGGTGCTCGCGACCACGACCTTTTCCGGCGATCATCTGTGGTGGATCGAGGGTACGGTCATCCCGGTTGTGTGGAAGCGGCGCTGGGACCGGGGCCGGGTTTTCTACTGCTCGATCGGCCACGAGCTCGACGATCTGAAGCATCCCGAGGTGACCACGATCTTGCGGCGCGGCATGCGCTGGGCCGCACAGGGATGACGCAGGCGGCCGCGTGTCGGAGAGCCTTTGTCTGACACGGCGATAGGCCATTGGAGCGCGCGGGGCGCGCGCCCTTTCCGCACGGTGAAAATCGATGGCTTTCACCGGTGCCGCGCGGTGCCCTTTGCGCTTGCAAGCCCCGCTTGGCACACCTAGAAGGACCCCTGATTTTCAAGCCGAGACGCGCTTTGCGGCCCTGTCCACTTCCATGGGGGCGCCGCGGCGCTGGACCCGTGAGGACCCCTATGCAGATCACCGAGACCCTGAACGAAGGCCTCAAGCGCGCGTACGAGATCACCATCACCGGAGGCGATCTTGAAACCCGTGTGACCGAGAAGCTCGAGGAGGCCCGCCCGGATATCGAGATGAAGGGCTTCCGCAAGGGCAAGGTGCCCATGGCGCTGCTGAAAAAGCAGTTCGGTCCGCGCCTGATGGGCGAGGCCATGCAGGAGGCCGTCGATGGCGCCATGCAGGGCCATCTGGACGAAACCGGCGACCGTCCGGCGATGCAGCCCGAGATCAAGATGGTCAACGAGGACTGGAAGGAAGGCGACGACGTCGTCGTGGCCATGTCCTACGAGAAGCTGCCCGAGATCCCCGAGATCGACTACAAGTCGATCACGCTGGAGAAGCTGACCGTCGCGCCCGCGGATGCCGATATCGACGAGGCGCTGAAGAACCTCGCCGAGAACGTGCAGAACTTCGACACCAAGAAGGGCGGCAAGGCCGCCGAGGGCGATCAGGTGGTGATCGACTTCAAGGGCATCCTCGACGGCGAGCCCTTCGAAGGCGGTGCTGCCGAGGATTACCCGCTGGTTCTGGGCTCGGACTCCTTCATCCCCGGCTTCGAGGAGCAGCTGATCGGCGCCAAGAAGGGCGAGGAGAAGAAGCTCGACATCACCTTCCCCGAGGAATACGGCGCCGAGCATCTTGCCGGAAAGGACGTGGTCTTCGAGGTCACCGTGAAAGAGGTGAAGAAGCCTGTCCCCGCCGAGGTCGACGATGAGCTGGCCAAGAAATACGGCGCCGAGGATCTCGACGCGCTGAAGGGCCAGATCACCGAGCGGCTGCAGGCGGAGTATGCCGGCGCTGCGCGCGCGGTGATGAAGCGCAAGCTTCTCGACCAGCTCGACGAGAAGGTAAGCTTCGAGCTGCCGCCCGCGCTGGTGGATGCCGAGGCGGCGCAGATCGCCCACCAGCTCTGGCACGAGGAAAACCCCGAGGTCGAGGGCCACGATCACCCCGAGATCGAGCCCACGGACGAGCATCTCAAGCTGGCCGAGCGCCGCGTGAAGCTGGGCCTTCTTCTGGCCGAGCTGGGCCAGAAGAACGAGATCCAGGTCTCCGACGCCGAGATGTCCCAGGCGATCATGGCGCAGGCGCGTCAGTATCCGGGGCAGGAGCGCGCCTTCTTCGAGTTCGTGCAGCAGAACGCGGGCGCGCAGCAGCAGATCCGCGCGCCTCTCTTCGAGGACAAGGTGGTCGATTTCGTCTTCGAGATGTCCGACATTACCGACAAGGAGGTCTCGAAGGACGAGTTGAAGGCGGCGGTCGACGCGCTCGAGGAAGAGTGACCGCGCCGCTGCGGCGGACAGACTTAGATGGGGCGGCTCCGACGGGGCCGCCCTTTTTCGTTGGCGCCGGGCTGCTTTTTTTGGGGTTCGGGACCCTGATATTGGATAACAGCGGCGTTTCGGGCCAATTGATCCCGTGCCGGCACTTGGCCGGCGACGCAGGAGGACGTGATCATGGACTTGAGGTTGGCGATCCCCGCCATCGTGGCGCTGGGCGCGGCATGGGTGCTGGTTCAGCCCGACACGCCACCGCCCGAGACCCGTCCGGACGCGCGCCCCGACGTAGCGGTGACGGAGCCGGCGGTGACGGAGCCCGACACGGCCATTGCGCTTCTTGGTGAAACCTGGTCGGTCGGTGCGCCCGCCCCGATCGAGCGCCCGCTGACGGCGGCGGAACACGCGGCGGCGCGGTCGGCGCTCCGACAGATGGCGACGCCCTCGGCGCAGGGTCGCGCCGAGATCGCAGATGTTGCGGACATGCGCCGCCCCGTGCCGCGCCCCGAGCGTTCCGTGCCGGCGGAGCGCGTCGCGAATGTGGACCGTTCCTCGCCGTCGGACGAAGGGATCGTTCTATTGCAGCCCCCCGGCGACATGGGACCGCCACCGCCGGTCATTGTTCTGCGCGGCGACGCGCCCGCCGTGACGCGCGCCGATACGCAGGCGCGCTGGGTCGTCCGCAGACAGGGGAGCGGGGCCGTCGTGGCCGAGGTTCCGCTTGCCGAGGCGCTGGCGATCCTGACATCGCGTCAGCCGTAACGCGCCTCGTGTAGGATACCTGTTTCGGTTAGGGGAACGCGCCAAGCTCGGCTATGCTGACCGAAGCATCCGGGGTCAGGGTTTCCGCAGTTTCGCCACGCCTCGCTCGCATGTACGCCCAAGAAAGCTGCGCATGGTGAGCCCGTGTCGCTGCCCCATGAACCGCAGCGAAGTGGCAGGAAGAGGACCCACGACCATGACATACGTGCCCGTGCAATACGTATTTGCCTCGGCGGTTGGCTTGATTTGCATGGGAGGCGCGGCCCTGGCCTGTCCCGACCCGGCGCTCAGCAGTGGCAGCATCCCGGTTTCGGCATCGGACCAGGTTCAGACCTTTCAGGTCATGGCGGGGGGTGAACACACGCTTGAATCCTGCGGCCTCGCGGCGCTGGGCACCGGTCAGTTCCGCTCGGCCCCCGATTTCAGCCTGGATGTGTCCGGCATGGATGGGCGTGAGCTCGATCTGTTCGCCGAGAGCGCGTGTGATCCGGCCATGCTGATCAACACTGCAGATGGGCAATGGCTTTTCAATGACGATGCGGAGGGGCTGAACCCCGGTCTTCTGATCTCCGATCCCATGGCGCTGGAGGGGCGGATCGACGTTTGGATCGGCACCTATTCGGGTGGCGAATGCGCCGCGAGTTTCGAGGTGGCGAGCCGTGCGATAGGGTCGGCGCCCGCTCCCGCTCCGGCGCCCGCGCCCGCCCCGGCACCGGTACCTGCGCCCGCCCCGGCGGCGCCGGCCCCGGCACCTGCACCGTCGCCCATGCCGCAACCGGTCCCGGCGGCGAGCTGCCCCAACCCGATGGTGGGTGGCCCGCCGATCTCGCTTGCGTCGAGCCAGCTGTTCCAGCGGCAGGGCTACACGCTGACCGCGATGGGCAGCACGACGAATGTCGGCTCCTGCCCGGGTATCTTCGGGGGTGGAACAGCCACCGCCGCGCCGCAGACCAGTCTCTTCCTGAGCGGGATGCAGGGCTACGATCTCGTGCTCGAGGTTCAGGCGCAGTGTGACACGACGCTTCTGGCTCATGGCTCGGACGCGATGTGGTATTTCGACGATGACAGCGCCGGCAGCCTGCAGCCACGCCTGACGGTGCCGTCGGCTGCGATGAACGGGCGTCTCGATCTCTGGGTCGGAACGTTCGGCGGCGACAGCTGCCCCGCGACGCTCTACCTGCAGGCGGTGCCCGCGGCGGCGCAGGCCCCCCAGCCGATCCCGCAGCCAATCCCGCAACCCGTGCCGCAACCGGCGCCCGTGGCCGGTTGCCCGAACCCGCAATTGCAAGGGATGGTGATCAGCTCCACGGGGCAGGACCTTTATGGCCCTGATACGTTCCAGACCACGGCGATGGGCGGTTCGGACATTGGCTCCTGCGGCCTGCCGGGGACGGGCTTCGCCTCGGCCGCGCCCAACTTTACCATGTTTCTCAGTGGCATGGAGAGCTACGGCCGACTGGAGATCGAGGTGGATTCGAGCTGTGACACCACGCTTCTGGTGCGAGATGCCTTTGGCCAGTGGCATTTCGACGATGACGGGGGCGGGAACCTGACGCCCGAGTTGAACCTGCGCAACATGGCCGCGCTGAACGGCCGGATCGATGTATGGGTCGGTACCTACGGCAACGCGACCTGTCCGGCGAGCGTCGAGTTCGAGACATGGAGCAACCCGTAGGCCTGACCTTGCGGTGACGAGATGACGGCCCGCCCGAACGGCGGGCCGTTTTCAGTTGCGCATGAGCGTGTAGAGACCGCCATCGGGCGCGTCGGTCACGAAGAGCACGGCGCCGTTGCTGTCCACCGCCACGTCGCGCACGCGGCCGACCCCGCGCGCCAGCCGTTCTTCTGCGACCACGCGTCCGTTCTCGAGGGACAGGCGAACGACGGCCCGCGCCTGAAGTCCGGCTATCAGAAGGTCGCCCGACCATTCGGGGAACATCTCGTCGCCGACGGGCATGGCGTAGAACTCCATGCCGCCCGGCGCTATCACCGGGTCCCAGTAATAGACGGGCTCGATGAAATCCGGGGCATGGGCGGCGCGGCCATCGCCGATCTCGCTGCCGTTGTAGTTGATGCCGTAGCTGACCACGGGCCAGCCGTAATTCGCGCCGGGTTCGATCAGGTTCAGCTCATCGCCGCCGGCGGGTCCGTGCTCCACCGTCCAGAGCGCGCCGGTGACGGGCGAGACGGCCGCACCCTGAATGTTGCGCTGGCCGAGTGTCACACGCTCCGGCGCGGCATTCGCATCGCCGAGGAATGGGTTGTCCGGGGCAGGCGCGCCATTGGGCGCCACCCGAACGACGGCGCCGTAGGTGGTGGAGGCGTCCTGCGCCAGCTCGCGCAGGCCCGGCGTGCCGCCGCGTTCGCCGGTCGTGATCCAGACGGTGCCGTCGGGGGCGGGGACCACGCGGCTTCCGAAATGGATCGGCACGCGGGAGGCGGGGGTTTGCACGAAGATCTCGACCACGTCCGTCAGTCGCGCGTGATCCTCGGACAAGGTCGCGCGCACTGCCGCCGTGGCCGCGCGCATCAGCCCGAGCGGTTTGGAAAAACTGAGGTAGATGCGGCGCGATTCCGCGAAATCGGGGGCGAGGGCGACATCGAGCAGCCCGCCCTGCGCCGTGTCGAACACGTCCGGCACGCCTGTGATCACGTCGGACACGGTGCCATCGCGCGAGATGTGGCGCAGACGGCCGGGACGCTCGGTCACCAGATACCCGGCGTTGTCGGGCAGGACCGCGACGGCCCAGGGATGCTCCAGACCGCCGGCGATAAGGCGCGGGTCCGACACGAAGGACGAGACCCGCTCCGGCGCCTCGGTCTGTTCCGGGAAGGCGGGGGTGATATCGGGGCGATTGGCCGCGCCGTCGGTGACGGGCTGCGCCAGCGCGGTGAACGGCAGAAGAAGCGCGAAAGCGGCAATCAGGGGCGAAGCGTTCGGCATGGGGTCCTCGCTGTTGGTCGTGTCCCAAAAAGACATAGGCCGCATCCCGGTGAGGGATACGGCCTACGTGTTCGCAGTTGCGTGAGCGCGGGGCTCAGGCCTTGTCGCTGTCCTCGGCCGTATCCTCTTCGGTCTCGGGGGAGTCCTCGCGGGACGGGCCCTCTTCGAACTCGTCCAGCTGTGCCGCGCCGATATCGTCGAAGAGCTCCGCGATCTCGAATTCGGCCGCGGCTTCCTCTTCGG
>Ga0209947_1000074_pt1 | contig 49118 bp, 38 predicted proteins | sample SalPonR2_B_D2_MG_FD_185706 | JGI IMG/M metagenome (GOLD analysis project Ga0209947, IMG submission 185706) | Salt pond soil microbial communities from South San Francisco under conditions of wetland restoration - Salt Pond MetaG R2_B_D2_MG... ...
AACTAATTTAAGGATGATAAAAGTAATTTACAAAAACAATACATTGGTATTATTTTCTTATATAAGAAATATATTTAACCTTTTTGGGGGCTAACCATAGTTTAAGTAAAAAATAGTTTTTTAAATATTAATAAGATTTTTCTTCATCATTATTTTATTAGTTATTTAACTATATAATAGAGAGTGTTTTTAAGGTTTTTGTATAAAGATTTCCTTTTATTTATCTAGTTATAGCGGGAGATAAACCTCTTATTTTTCAGTGTTTTTTTTGATTTTTTCTCTATATATATATTCCATAAATTGGAGAACAGAAAACATTTAAAATTAGATGAACATAAGATAAATATAGGTTAATTAATGGGGAAGGTGAGAATTATGAGGTTTGAAAGAGTTTTTAATACGATAAGCACCCACACTGCTGGGCAACCAACCAGGACCATAGTGGGGGGAATTCCCTATGTATTAGGAACAACTATGCAAGAAAAGATGCAGCATATGCAAAAAAACCAAGATTGGATTAGAAAGGCTTTGATGTATGAACCCAGAGGTAATAATGTTATGTCAGGAGTAATATTAACCGAACCTTGCAATCCCGAAGCTGATATAGGTGTTATATTCATTGAAGTGGGCGGTTATTTGCCAATGTGTGGTCATGATACGATAGGAGTATCAACAGCGTTAATTGAAAGTGGTATAATAAAAGCAAAAGAGCCGGTTACAAAAATAACTCTTGACACACCAGCCGGGTTAGTAAAAGTAAAAGTTAATGTAAAAGATAATGTAGCTCGCGAAGTTAGTTTTACCAATATACCATCTTTTTTATTTCTTAAACAAAAACAAATAAAAGTAGAAAAATTAAATCAAATAAAAGTAGATATCGCTTATGGCGGTAATTTTTATATTATAGTAGATGAATCAGATTTGGGAGAAAAGTTAATTCCGGAATATGCAAATAAAATTATTGAAAAAGCGAATCTAATTAAATCTGCTGTTAATAAACAGATAAATATATATCACCCAGAAAAAGAATTCATTAATAAGGCAACTCATGTAATGATAACATCTAATCCTTTAACAAATAAAGGGGATACAAAAAATGTTGTAGTACTTCCACCGGGTTCTATAGATCGTTCACCGTGTGGCACAGGAACTTCTGCAAAATTAGCCTGGTTATATGCCAATGATCTGGTTAAAACTAATGAAAAATTAAATTTTGAAAGCATTATTAATACCTATTTTACTGGAAAGATAATAGATGTTACTAAGGTTGGAAAGTTCCAGGCAGTAATACCAGAAATAACCGGTCGTGCATATGTAACAGGAATGAATCAGTGGATTATTGATCCAGAAGATCCGATCCGGGAAGGTTTTTTGCTTGGTAGGAAAACGGATTAATTTAAGGGGGAAAATCTATGGCTGGTAGAATTGATAGACACCCTATCTTGGGAAAAAGAAAAGCAAAAGAAGAAGTTGAAATAATTTTTAACGGCAAAAAAATCAAGGCTGAAAAAGGTGAGATGATAGCTGCAGCCTTGCAAGCTAAAGGAATCAGAATTCATAGATTTACAATAAAAAATAAAGAACCTCGCGGGGTTTTTTGTGGTATTGGCCAGTGTACCGACTGTGCTATGGAAGTAAATGGACAGCCGAACGTGAGAACCTGTGTAACTCCTGTAGAAGAGGGTATGGTTATAAATACTCAATATGGTTTAAATAGAGATGGTGATAATATTGATTAAAATGGAGATGGTAGTTATAGGTGCAGGACCTGCCGGTTTATCATCTGCTATAGAAGCAGCTAAAGAAGGGGTTGAGGTTCTTCTTGTTGATGAAAATCTTAAAGCTGGAGGACAGCTATTTAAGCAGATACATAAGTTTTTCGGATCCAGTGATCATCGTGCTGGCGTTCGAGGAATAGATATTGGTAAAGAACTTATTAATGAGTCGAGAAAATTAGGGGTTAATATTTGGTTGAATAGTATTGCTATTGGTATATTTGATGATAAAAATATATTAATAAAACAGAATAAAAATGGACGAGAAAGTCTAAAAAGAGTTCAGGCAGATAAAATAATTATTGCTACAGGAGCTTCAGAAAAGGTAATTAATTTTACAAACTGGACTCTTCCTGGAGTAATGGGAGCTGGAGCAGCTCAAACGATGATTAATGTCCATCGAGTTCTTCCAGGAGATAGATTTCTTATGGTTGGTACAGGTAATGTTGGACTGATAGTTTCCTACCAGTTAATTCAGGCTGGAGCAAAGGTTGTAGGATTAATAGATGCAGCAGAGGAAGTAGGCGGTTATGGTGTTCATGCAGCTAAAATAGCTAGAAAAGGAGTTCCTTTTTATTTAAATCATACTATCATTAAAGCTGATGGGAATAATAAAGATGGAGTAACCGGGGCAGTTATAGCTGAAGTTGATGATAATTGGCAGCCTATTTCTGGAACTGAAAAAGAATTAAAAGTAGATGTAATTACATTAGCAGCAGGATTAAAACCACTTTCAGAGTTGGCTAATATGGCTGGTTGTAAAAGAACATATATTTCTGAACTCGGTGGTTGGGTTCCCCTGCACAATGAAAACATGGAATCAACTGTGTCAGGGGTTTATGTGGTAGGAGATGTTACCGGTGTAGAAGAGGCCAACACAGCTTTAGAAGAAGGTAGGCTGGCCGGGATAGATGCAGCCGAAAAATTAGGAAGAATAGCTGCTAAAGAAAGTAATAATAAAAAGAAAAATATTACAAAAAGAGTAAAAAACTTGAGGTTGGGTCCTTTTGGTGAAAACAGACTGAAAGCAAAAGAAAAATTGATAAAAGAATATTATGAATTAACAGACAAAGACTGCAGAGAAAAATATGATCCAGTAAAAGCAATGGAACACCAGTCAGGTGAAAAAATAAAGAGAATATCTGTAGACCATATTGACAAAACTCAAGGGCCAGTAGCAGTAATAGAATGCAATCAAGAAATTCCTTGTAATCCCTGTGAATTAGCTTGTAAGTTTGGTGCTATTGAAATTGGAGAACCAATCACAAATATTCCTATACTAAATGAAGAAAAATGTACGGGATGTGGTCTTTGTTTGCCTCAGTGTCCAGGTTTAGCAATATTTTTAATAGATAAAAGCTATAGTTCAGATAAAAGTACAGTTGCTTTTCCATATGAATATAAGCATATTCCTAAAAAAGGAGATATTGTTGATGCAGTTGATCGTCAGGGTAATTACCTATGCAAGGCTGAGGTGGTAAAAGTGCTTCAACTAGAAAAGTTTGATAAAACACCGATAGTAACTATTAGTGTTTTAGATAAATATATAGATGATGCCCGAAATATTAAAATGTCTGATTGAAAGGAGGGTTAAGTTTTGAAGGATGATGTAATAGTATGTCGTTGTGAAGAAGTAACTTTAGGTGAAATTAAAGAAGCTATAGAAGCTGGAGCGAGGACAGTAACCGATGTTAAAAGAAGAACTAGAGCGGGGATGGGTCTCTGTCAAGGGAAGTCATGTGAAATAATTGTTCAACGGCAGCTTTGTAAGCAGTTAAATTTATCATCTGAAGAAGCGCATCCTGCTAGAGATAGAGCTCCGGTAAGACCAATTTCTTTTGGGGTATTAGGAGATGAATACAATGATTAAATATGATGCTGTAATAGTTGGAGGAGGAGTTATTGGTTCCTGTATTTCTTATTATCTTACTGAGGCCGGTCTAAAAGTAGCCTTAGTTGAAAAAGGAGATATAGCGAGTGGAACAACCAGCAGCTGTGATGGCAATATACTAATTTCAGATAAAAAACCAGGTTTTGATACCGATTTAGCGGCTGTCAGCCAGAACTTGTTTGAAGAACTTGATCAAAAACTGGATTATGAGTATGATTATACTAAAAAAGGCAGCCTATATCTAATAGAAAGTCAAGAAGAATGGTCAGTTGCAGAACAGTTTGTAAAAGAACAAACTGCAAATGGATATGCAATGAGGATGCTCGATTATGATCAAGTTCATAGAGATGAGCCCCTTCTGGCTGATGATATAATTGGTGGTATAGAAATAGAGACTGATGCAGCAGTTTATCCAATGGCCTTTACTTATTCTTTAATAGATAAAGCTTGTAAAAATGGACTTAAACTTTATAATTATAATTCTGTAGAGGATATTATTTTAGATACTAAAGGTCAGATTGAGTCTGTTTTGCTATCCGGTGGCGAAAAGATTAGGACAACTAATGTAATAAATGCTGCAGGAGTATGGGCTCCTGAAATTGGGCAAATGGTTGATCTAGATATTCCGATCCAACCTCGTCAGGGGCAGATTCTTGTTGCAGAAAGGACAAGGCAGGTTGGAAAACGCAAAATTGTTGAATTTGGTTATATGATGGCCAAATTTGGCAGCAAGAATTATAAGAGGGATATCCATCCTATTCTAGAGAAATATGGGATTGCTTTTGTTTTTGAACCAACAGCTGCAGATAATTTCCTAATTGGAAGCAGTCGTCAGTTCGTTAATTTTGATAATAGAATATCTATAGAAGTCATGAAGGGTCTAGCAGCCAGGGCTATTAGATTTTTCCCGAGTATGAAAGATATTAATGTCATTAGAGCTTATGCTGGTCTCAGACCTTATGTTAATGATCATTTTCCTATTGTTTCTGCTGTTGAGAATGTGCCCGGCTTTTATATAGCAGCAGGTCATGAGGGAGATGGAATAGGATTGGCTCCGATCACAGGCAAACTAGTCGAACATTTAATAATAGGAAATGACATCAATATACCCTTGGATTTAGATTTTGCAGTCCAGAAATTAAGTTTCAATAGGTTTTTTTAAGATAAGTGCTAAGATATATGGATCTGAATATAAGAATGTTGCTGATTCTATCAATGTTATAGCTTAAATTGGCAAGAATATGGACTGTGTCGTAAAGTTAAAGCAATAATTATTGTGAAAGTAATTAAATTATCTTTGATAAAAGATTTTGAGAATGATATTTTGGATTACATAGAAAAGTAAATGATAGGAGGTATAACTTTGAAAGAAAAGTTATTTGGATATGCAGGTAAACAACTTAGAATTTCACTATCAGACATGAAAGTAACAAAAGAAGAATTAGAGCCTAAATTGATTCGTAAGTATTTAGGAGGTACAGGTTATGGTATTAAAGTTCTCTATGATGAGCTTGAAAGCGGTATTGATCCCTTAGGAGAAAAAAATAAACTTGTTTTCACTACCAGCCCATTAACAAAAAGACAGGTACCGGGAGGTGGCAGCCTTGAAATATGTTTTAAGTCTCCCTTAACAAAAACCTGGAGTGAATCTCGAGTTGGTGATGAATTTGGCTTTGCCATGAGGTCAGCAGGATACGATTTTCTTATCATTGAAGGCAAGGCTAAAACCCCATCCTATATAGTTATTGAAGATGACAAAGTAAAAATTAAAGATGGTAAAAATTTAATTCAAAAATCTTCCTCAGAAAAAGCTGAAGTTTTAGAAGATATATATGGGAAAGGTTATTCGATAATGACTATCGGTCAAGGGGGAGAAAATGAGGTTTTTTATTCTGCTATAATGATTAACAACAGGGCAGCTGGTAGGGGTGGAGCTGGAGCAGTAATGGGATCAAAAAATTTGTTGTCACTTATTTGTAAGGGCAGTAAAAAAGTAGAAGCAGCTGATCAGAATAAATTTATGAAGGCTGTTAAGGACACACATAAAAAGATTAAAGATAACCCTGATACCAAGGGATTTAGAAAGCACGGCACGACCGGAGATATGGGTGAATGTGATGATATGGGTGATTTCCCAACCAAGAACTGGCAGTCTAATTCCTGGGGTAAGGGTGATGAGCTTTATGAACATTTCTATAAAAATAATCTTGTAGATAATAAGCAGTGTTATAAGGGCTGTCCTATAGGATGTGGAAGAATTGCACGTGTGAAAGAAGGCAAATATAAGACGCCTTTACATGAGGGAGCTGAATATGAAACCCTAACTGCTTTTACAGCATTTGTTCTAAATGAAGATGTAGATGCAGCTGTTCACTGCGATTACCTTTGTAACGAATATGGTATTGATACAATTTCTACAGGAGCAGCTATTGCGTTTGCTATGGAATGTTATGAAAATGGATTGCTTTCAGAAGAATATACAGATGGTTTAGAACTTAAATGGGGTAATACAGAAATCTTACCTAAATTAGTTAAAAAAATTGCTAATCGGGAGGGGCTTGGAGATTTACTGGCCGATGGTGTGAAGAAGGCAGCAGACAAACTGGGAGGTCGAGCAGTAGATTTTGCTGTTCAGGTCAAGGGATTAGAAGCTCCAGCCCATGATCCTCGTTCTGGTAAAGCTCTGGCGGTAACATATGGCACTGGTAATAGAGGTTCTTGTCATATTCATCCAGTAGAAGCAATGGGGTTTGATGCTGGCAAGATGGATTTTAGTCTATCTGAATTTGGCTTACCTGACCCGGAAGATTTTGATCGCTGGGATGAAGAGGGCAAAGGCAAAGTTGTTAAGCTTCTTCAAGATGGCGGTACAATACCTGATATTATTGTTGTTTGTAAATTTATGCTTTATGTAGGGGCTGAGATTAAAGATTATGCAGATATGCTCACTGGATTAACCGGTTGGGATATCGATGGCTGGGAATTACTTGAGATAGGAGAAAGAGTTATTAATCTTCAAAAACTCTTTAATCAAAGAGAGGGCTTTGATCGAGGAGATGATATGATTCATCCCAGAATGGGTAAAATCCCTGCTTTCGGAAAATATAAAGATCAAAAAGACTGTGCTATATATGACTATATAGCTATGCTCGATGAATATTATCAAGAGCGGGGTTGGGATAAAGAAACCGGCCAACCACTTCCAAATAGGCTGAAAAAATTAGGTTTAGAAACATATATTACTTAAAAAAATATTATACATCACTATTATCTTTTAAAAAGCTGATTAATTATAAAAAAAATAGTATCTACTAAGAATATTAACTTAATACAAAATAAATTTTAGAAAATATTGCTAAAAATATATATTGAGAGCTCCCTTTTTAAATAAAATGTTTGTATTAAAACAAATTAAAAAAAGGAGCTCTCTTTTTTTTATTACTGATAATCCCATAAATTTCTTTGAGAAATTTTTATTCATAGATGTAACGAATAGATACAAAAGAGATCCGCGAAACATATATAAGAGATTATAAACAATATCACAATTATTTTTCATGTAATAAAATAATCAAGGAAAATTTAATTTAACAATTATTCAAAAATATAAAAAAACTTTTTAGAATATACATGTGAAATTAATAATATGTTTTTATCAAATGGATTTAATACCCTTGCAATCTTAATTAATTTAATATACAATAATTATAAAGTATAATTAAGTAAAATTTAATATAAATTAGTATATACTTAATTAAATATTAATAATTATTATTTATATTTTAATTTATTAATGAGTTTTAAGCAGATGACAAAAGGAGGTTTTAATTTGGGAGAACCTACTCAAAAAAATAAACAAAATAATACAAAGATATATAATAAAGTGAAGCCAAAAAAGAAACAAAGTTCAAATAAAGAGATGATATCTACTTTGATGAGATTAATTGGATATGCGAAAAGGTACTGGTTAAAAATTACTATTACTACAATTGCAGTTATTATTTCAACTGCTATGGGATTAGCACCACCCTGGTTAATTCGTTATGGTATTGATAATATGATTGCTGAGAATAAAATAGATCAACTCTGGATTTTAGCTCTAATTATGATTGGTACAGCTTTAGTAAAAGGATTTTTTGATTTTATAAAAAGTTATTTTTCTGAGTATATTGCTCAAAATATAATTCATGATATTAGGGTAAAATTATATGACCATTTATATAATTTATCATTTTCCTTTTATGATAAGAGTCGGACTGGTGATTTGATGTCTCGTTTAACTGCTGATGCTGATTCACTACGCCGTTTTTTGGGAAGAGTTGGTCCTTATGTTTCCGAAAATATTTTAACGATTATCGGTATATTGATAATTATATTAGTATGGGATTATAGATTAGGTATTTTGTATATATTACTGCTTCCCCTGATGGTATTTGGAATGACAGTATATGCAAAAAGAGTAAGGCCTATGTTTAAAAAGGTTAGAAAAAAGTTTGCAGGTTTAACTCAAATTGTTCAGGAAAATTTTGTTGGGATAGAGGTAATTAAACTATTTGGTAACGAAAAAGAAGAAGAAAAGAAATTTAATAGAATAAACCAGGAGTATATAGATATTAATCTTCAAGCCGCAAAGGTTTCTGCCTTTTGGATGCCCTATGTTGGTTTCTTAATAGGCCTAGGGACTGCTTTAGTAATTTGGTATGGGGGGCGCCTTGTAATCAGTGAAATAGTAACTTTAGGAACTTTAGCAGGTTATATAAGCTATATATCTATGCTCATGAGGCCTGTAAGGCAGACAGGTATGATGATTAATTTTAGCAGTCAGGCCATAGCAGCTGCAGAAAGAATTTTTAAAATTATAGATACTTCTTCTGATGTAAAAGAAGATCCTAAGGCTTATAAATTGCCAGAAATCAAAGGAAAAGTTGAATTTAAAAATATCAGTTTTTCCTATCAAGAGAGTAAACAGATATTAAAAGATATAAATTTTAAAGTAAATCCTGGAGAGACTGTCGCAATTGTTGGGCCTACGGGGGCTGGGAAAAGTACTTTAATTCATCTCCTGCCCCGTTTTTATGATCCAAATAGAGGAAAAATTTTAGTAGATGGTCATGATATAAAAAAGATTACAATTGATAGTTTGAGAAGGCAAATAGGAATAGTTCTCCAGCACACTTTTTTATTTGGGGCTTCTATTAAAGAGAACATTTCTTATGGAAAACCGAAAGCAAAAATGGAGGAAATTATTAGAGCTGCAGAAGTTGCACAGATACATGATTTTATAAGGTCTTTGCCCTTAGGATATGAAACACCTGTAGGGGAAAGAGGAGTGACTTTATCAGGAGGGCAAAAACAAAGATTGGCTATGGCAAGGGTTTTGCTGACAAACCCAATATTACTAATCCTTGATGAGCCAACTTCAAGTGTAGATGCAGAAACTGAAGAGAAAATGCAGAAAGCAATGCACAAAGTAATCAAAAACAGAACAACATTTGTTATTGCTCATAGGTTGTGGACCGTCAAAAATGCCGATCAAATTTTGGTAATTAAAGATGGAGTTATTGAGGAAAAGGGCACTCATCAAAAGTTAATAAATAAAAAAGATGGATTTTACAATAGAGTATATGAACAGGTACTAAAAAAAGGTGATTTTTATAGTGATAAAAAGGATGGTGATATAAAATGAGAGGCGGATTTGGACACAGGATAAGTTCGGGCGAAGAGGAAAGTTTTTCAATTAAAGAGCTTGATAAAAAAGTTTTAAAATTTTTATTTCACTATCTAAAAAAACATATAAAAACCCTATTATTTGCAGTTTTTTCTATGCTTATGGTGTCAGGATCATCATTAGTAGGACCTTTTTTGAGTAAAGTTGCTATTGATAGATATATAAGTCAGGGAAATTTATCCGGATTAAATTGGATATTTGTATTTATGGTGATTTCATATGCTACTTTGTGGTTTTTTTCATACTATCAAACCTATTTGTCCAATTATATAGGGCAGAAAGTAGTGGGTAATATTAGAGAAGACCTTTATAAACATCTACAAAGTCTTTCTATAGATTTTTTCAAAGAAAATAATACTGGAGATATAATGTCAAGGGTTACGCATGATGTAAATGCTTTGTCAGATTTAGTATCTACTGGTTTTGTTCATCTATTAAATGACATTTTTACCATTTTAGGTATTGTAATTATAATGCTTATTTTAGATCTTAGATTAGCTTTAATAAGTTTTATTACAATTCCTTTTATATTTTTTGTGGTATATTTTTTGGGTAAGAGAATGAGGATTGCTTATCAGGATGTCAGAGAAAAATTGGCAGCATTAAATGCTGATGTAGAAGAAAATCTTTCAGGTATTAGGTTAATTCAAGCCTTAAATAGAGAAGCTGTTAATACAGGTAATTTCAAAAAACTCAGCTGGGAAAATTTAAAAGCAAACCTTAAAGCCGCATCATATTTTTCACTGTTATTTCCAGTAATGAATTTAAGCAAAGTTTTTGGTGAATCATTGGTTTTGGGTTATGGAGGCTGGAAAGTAGTGCAAGGTACAGTTTCTTTGGGAGTAATTATTGCTTTTATGGGTTATGTAAGAAGATTTTTTGCGCCTTTAGCAGATTTAAGTCAGGTATATAATACCTATCAATCAGCAGGTGCTGCTTTAGACAGGGTGTATGAGTATATGGAGATCAAACCCAAAATAGAAGTTTCAAAGATGATAAAATTTAACGAGAAAGAAATAAAAGGTGAAGTTGAATTTAAAAATGTAAGCTTTGCTTACAAAAATGAAGATGTAATTAAAAATATAAATATCAAAATTGAAGCAGGAGAAGTATTTGCTTTAGTAGGACCAACCGGTGCAGGGAAGACCACGATAGTAAATCTTTTAACAAGGCTTTATGATGTAGAAAGTGGACAAATCCTTCTAGATAGTAATGATATTAGAGATCTTCCTCTTAAGGGCTTGAGAAATATTATATCAGTTGTTCCGCAAAATATCTTTCTTTTTGATACTTCTATTAAAAATAATATAAGTTATGGCAAGCCCAATGCAGAATTTGAGGAGATAAAAAATGTTGCTAAACAGGTTCAAGCTCATGAATTTATCAAAAACTTACCTGATAGTTATGAAACTAGAGTAGGTGAAGGTGGAATAAAACTCTCCGGTGGACAAAAACAGTTGGTTTCTTTTGCAAGGGCAATGTTAGCTGATCCCAGGGTGTTAATATTGGATGAGGCGACCTCAAGTGTAGATGCTTATACTGAGGTTATGATTCAAAAAGCGATGAAAGAGTTATTAAAAAACAGAACTGTATTAATGATAGCTCATCGTTTTACTACTCTAAAGAGAGCAAATAAAATTGGTGTTTTAAAAGAGGGCGAATTAATAGACATTGGCGAACACGGAGAGCTTCTCACCAATAATGATGTATATAGAGAACTGTTTAATAAACAAAAAAGAGACAATCAATAAATGTCTAAATAAATCAAATATTACAATAAAAAGATCAAAATGAAGATAAAATATAGGTCGAGGAAAAGTTGAACTGTTTGAAGAGTACCAAAATAAATTATAAGAATTAGAAGATTTTTATATATCTTTGTGGAGAATAAAAAAGATAGGGTTATTCTATTCGGGCTTTTAGTCTTTTTATATTAATAGGAGTATCAATAATATGTAAAGGTACTACTTATTATATTAAAAATATTGGATAATACACCACTACTTGATATCAAGCCATATCTTCCAGAATATGATAAAAAATACAAGGATTGGATAATCAGATGAAAATGTCAAGAAATTTTCTTCTACTAGAGACGATTAATTTTATCCCTGTATTCCAGGTCTAGGTGCTTATATAAAAGAAATCTATAGTATTTTTCATTATATAAGAGTTTGATTTTTTTAAAATAATTAAAATTACATAGACAACGAAAATTAAAAGAGGGTGAATAGATTGAAACAAATTATGAAGGGGATTAAAGCCATAGCAGATGAAAATAGATTTAAAATAATAGAACTGTTATTAGAGAAGAGATTTTGTGTAAGTGCATTGGCAAAAAGGCTAGATATATCTGAGTCTGCCGTCTCCCAGCAGTTAAAAATTCTCAGAAAAGCGAATCTAGTTATAGGAATTAAAAAGGGTTATTATGTTCATTATAAAGTTGAAAAAGAGGAGTTGGAAAAGATCGGAGATTTTATTTCCAGTTTGTTTGAAAGAAAATAATAAGCCCAGATCAAAATAAAAAAACGGAATAATAAATTTAAGATTCAGACTGAATATTAGATATTTACTTTAATTAAAGGAAAAAAGCAATTGACATTTTAACTTTTTTAAAAAAGAAGGGATATTTTCTAAAAGGACTTCAGTATTTTTTGCTTAACTATAGTAATATAATATTCTCATAGGAGATGTAAATTTTGAATTTTAAATATATGGATTATAATAAAGATTTGATAGAAGAATCTATTTCATTTCAAAACCCAGAAGTCTACGTTTTTAACAATCACCCTACAATGGTTAAAGCCCAACAATATTATGATGAAAATAAAGATATTTTAGCTAGAGACAGCCTATTTGTTATGAAAGAAGACTTATGGAACCGATTATTTATCACCGACAAGACTATTATTAAGGAAGATAAGGCCAATCTCATATTTTACAGCTTGTTAAATGAATCCCATAGAGAGTTTTTCAATGTAGATAACTACTTTGATGTAATAGATACAGCAGTAGAATTTTTTCATTTTTATGATTTCATAAACAAGAATATGATTGATTTAGATCAACTGGACTTAAATGTTAGATGGCAGCAGGAGAGATTAAATAAGTTTAGAGATATTAGAGAGAGGTATAAAAATCAGCTGAAAGATTTAGGTTTAATAGATAAAGTATTAAAAAGAGATTTCACCTATTTTAATACAGATTATATAGAAACTTTTGAAAAGATAAATTTTGTAAACATACTTTATTTTAATCGTTTTGATAAAAAGTTAATAGAAAAAATAGAGAAAAAAAACAAATTAGTGGAAATTCATATTCAAATAAATAAAAAAGACTATGATCAAGATAAATTAAGAATTAAATCTTTTGCCTTTTCTGATATAGATATTGATAAAATTAATATTTATTCTAACCGGGATAAGCTGGTGCAGTTTGTCAATGTTTTATCAAAAATTGAAGATGGGGAAAAGACAACTGAAATAATCGATTGGAATCATGAAGAAAATAGTTTTGAAAAAATTATTGCTAAAGACTTAATTAAGTTTGATAATAAACCTTCCTTTACAGAAACCGATATCTTTCAATACTTAAAAGAGTTATATAATAATCTTTCCCGCTTTAAAATACTTAATAACAATTACCATCTCGATTTAAATCAGCTTCTTAAAAGTACACATACTAAACCATTTAAAAGTTATTATAGTTTAGAAGAAAATGATCTAAAGATATTAAAAGAAAGATCAAAAGATGAGTATGTATATTTAGATCAGTTGAGCATCAATAATATTTGTAATAATAAAATAGATAAGATCATCGAAGACCTCAGAGTATTAAAAAAGACAAAAAATATGGGACAGTTAATTGATTTTTTTAAGAATATTAATGTAGAAAATTTAAAAGAAAATAAATATAAGGGGAATGATTTAGAACAGTATTTTGATTCACTGTTAGAGTTAGAAACTATCGGATTATTAGAGATGGATAATTATCTTAAGATAGATCAAGATTTTGCAGACCAATTACTAAAACTAGTAATAAATTATATGGAATTCAAAAAGGTTAAAATAAAGGCAGAGAAAGACAATATAAAAGCAGAAGTAAAGAAAATAGAACAGGCTGCATATAAAAACAAAGACTTACTGGTTATGATAAATGTCAATCAGGGGAACATACCAATTGATTACGATAATGATACTTTCTTAACAAATAGTGACCTAAAAAGATTAGGGTTGGATTTAAAAGAGATAAACTATCTTAAACAGAAGTATAATTTTTTTAATCATATATTTAGCAGTAACCAGGTTGATCTTTTTTATTTAGAAAATGTTGATAACAATACTACGGGTAGTTCCTTTATTGAAGAGTTAAAAATAGAATATGATATAAAAGAGAACGAACCTATTTTTCTTGCAAATGATCAAAAAGAGATTATTAATGAAATATTTAAAATAGATGAATTAAAAGGTTATAAAGATCAACTGAATAGTGAAATATTCAAAGAAGATCAGATGGAAATGGATGTTGAACTTGATATTCCTAACAAAAAAATATCTATGGGTTACTACAAGCATGAATCTTTAAAAAGATGTCCTTTTAAGTTTTTTATGGAGCACATGATTGATATTGAGGAAGAAAATTATGATTTAGAAAAAGAATTAGGACTAAGAATGATCGGAATTATTGCCCATAAATTTTTTGAAGAAGTAATAGAGAAGTACGGTTTGCCTATAGATAATCAATATAAAGATAAGATCAAGTCAATATTGAAAGACATATTAGAGAGATATAATCTTCATATTCATAATTATTTCAAAATATACTACCATGATATCCTATTTAAAAGTTTAGTAGATTCTATTTTTGAACTAGAAAGAAGTATAAAAAGTAGAATTGGTAAGATTGATCACATTGAAACCGAGGTTAGTTTAAGGCAAAGAGATATTTATAAAAGCCAAGATGAAGTTAAAATATATATAAGCGGTAGGCCCGATCTTTTGATTGAAAAAAAAGATAAGAGTAATTATATAGTTGATTTAAAAACGGGCAAGGGAAGTATGGAACAGTTAGCATTATATTCTTTAATATTAAATTATGATAAAAGAGATTTTTCAAAAACATCGAAGACAATATATAAGATAATGGATAGACAACTACAGATTAGCAATAAAGATATAGAAGAAAAGTTAGAAGAAGAAATAATTAAAGAGCTGGATAATTTATTTAAAGAAAAGGTATATAAAAGAATATATAAATCTGATTGTAAAAGATGCAGTTACTATGATATATGTAGGGTTGTGGTAAAATGAATAAGATCTTAAAAGCAAGTGCAGGTACAGGTAAGACATATAGGCTTTCTTTAGAATATATTAATGCAGTACTCAATGGTACTGACTTTAGAAATATAGTGGTTATGACTTTCACAAGGAAAGCAACAGCTGAAATCAGAGAGAGAATAATAGAGCATCTTCAAGATTTAAAAGAAAACAAAAGTAATTCAAAAGTCTTTGATAATCTTAAAAAGATGGGTGTTAATAGTAATAGTATATTAAACAATATTGATGTTTTATATAAAAAAATACTAATTAATAAAGATAAGATTAATGTGCATACTATAGATAGTTTTGTAAATAAGTTATTTAAGAAATCGATCGCTCCTTATTTAGGTATAAGAAACTATGAGGTGACAGATAAAGATAAAGAAAGTACAGAAATAGTATTTAAAAAGGTCTTAGAAGATGAGAAAACATTTAATTTGATGGAAGGATTTTTATCTGAGAATACAAGCAGAGATATCCAAAGTTATCTTGGAATTATTTCTGATATATTAAAACAGAGATGGAAGTTTGAGTTGATTAATTATCAAAAGAGGACAAAAAAGAAGAATACTAACTATATAAAAAGACTGGATAACTGTATAGATATCCTTGATAATATTGCAAATAAAAAGAATAATGACTTTGATTCAAATTATTTTAAAAGCGGATATCAAGATATTCTAGAAATTTATTTAAACTTAAATGATAAAGATAAAAAGGAAGATTTAATATATACAGAATATAATAAATTTTTAAAATCACATTTTTGGAATGGACATAAAATAGGTGGAAAAGCAGTAAAAGATTTAAAAAATGCTTTAGTAATAGAGTATGAATATATGCAGAAGGCATTAGCAAATACTGTTTTCAATAGAGAAATTATTAATTATGAAAAACAAGTATTTGCTTTTATCGACAACATATTTAGCATTTATGATCAGATAAAGTTTAAAGAAAAAGTATTTACTTATGATGATATAAGTAACTATACCTATCGGTATTTAAGCAAAGATAAATTACATTTAATAGAAAACAAAAAAATTACAGAATATTTTAAAGAGCTTGTAGGTGTTGATATTGATTATTTATTAATAGATGAGTTTCAAGATACGAGTGTACTGCAGTGGAAGATACTTAAACCTATTATAGATACTATTGAAAACACAGTTATTGTTGGTGATGAAAAACAGTCTATTTATGGATGGCGAGGTGGGGAAAAGGATTTATTTTCTAATTTAGAAAATATCATATCAGGAAAGGTAGTTAATCTAGATACATGTTATAGGAGTGGTGGGATAATATTAGATTTTGTAAATGATTTCTTTATAAATATGTATCCAGAATGGGATTATCGAAAGGTGAATGCATTAGACAGAAAAAAAGATGAAGGGCACCTTTATCTCATTCTGGGGGGAAGCGCTAGTATTATAAATACAAATACTAAAATATTCAAAAGAAAATCAGAAGATAAAAAACAGCAGATTATTAATATAAATAAATTGGTTAAAAAAGATTTGAAGAAAGAAATAGTTAAAGACATAGTAGATAATAAGGATATGTTAAGGGATATAGCTGTTTTAGCAAGAAAAAATAATGATCTAAAAGAGATAGCTGAAGAATTGGATGAGAAGGGTATAAAGCATATAAAAGGAAGTGCCAATAGTATAATTGAACATCAAGCAGTTAAGCCTATTTATTTTATATTGGATTATCTTTATTGCAATGATTATTTAAGTTTATTAAAGTTTTTGAGAAGTGATCTAATCGGTATCAATCATAAAACATTAAAGTATCTATTAAGAAATAAGCAGAAACTAGAAGCATTTATAGAGGGAAAAGGAGAAACAGACCGAGATGATATTGAAACAATATTAGCTAAAATTAAAAAGCTAAAAGACATGGATTATAATAAGTTAATTCATCATTTATTTAACGAGATGGGTTTATTTAAAATTTATAAAGGTCAGGCAGATACCTTAAAAAACCTATATTACTTTTATGAATTAACCAACCAATTTAATTCTGTTAATAATTTAATAGAGTATATAGAGGAAAATAAAGACAGTGAAAAATTGCAGCAAGTAGGAATTGAAGATTCAGAGGCAGTAAAATTATCAACTATTCATAGTGCAAAAGGTTTAACTTTTAAGACAGTATATTTTTACTTTAAGCCGAAGGTATTAGGTGGTGGTTTTTATAATAATAGTATCAAAATTTATATTGATTTTGATGATAATTATGATCAAATAGAAAATTATTTATTAACCAATACTAAGTACAATAAGATTTTGGCAAGTTTATCCTATAACTTTATTGAAGAAGAAAAGCATAAAGAGTTAATGGAGGAGATAAACAATACTTATGTTGCCATGACAAGGGCTGCCCATAACCTATTTATTTATGTAGAAAACCCACGTAAATTAAAAATAGGTAATAATCTATGTTGGAGCAGCAGCAAATATGGATTTTATGAATTGCCATTACTAAAGGCAAGTAACAGCCTTGATATCAAAGATTTATTAACCGGTAAAGAATTTGGTAAATTAATAAAAAATAAACCCGAAAGTAAAGATAGAAATATTAATTTAACAAAAATAGCTAAGTATTTTAAAGAAGCCAAAGTAGAATTTATTGAAAAGCAAACATTATTAGATTACCAAATGAACAAGAAGAGATTAATGGGGAATATAGCACATGATTATCTAGAACAAATTATATACAACGAAAAAAGAGAACATAGACTAGCTAAAGATATTATAAATGATAAGTATGTTAATATAGTTGGTAGAGAGGTAATAACAAGTATAATAACAGCTGTGAGAGAGTTTATTGACAACAACAAGTCTTTATTTGATGAAAGTTATGAAATATTTACTGAATATACTCTATATGATGGAGATGATATTAAAAGAATTGATAGATTAATGGTTGATAGAGTTAATAAAAAAATTAAGATATTAGATTACAAAACAGGTGAACAATTTAAAGAAAAACAACTAACTGAATATGCTGCTGTATTAAAAAAGAGACTTGATAAAGATTATATTATAGATACAGCTTTTATAAATATTAGGTTGTAATAATTGTGTTTTGTATCTTTATAATGAGAATTTTATTCATATACGGCTGATTTTACAGGGGAAGAATTACATATGTAGGAGGAAAAGGTTGATGAAACCTAAATTAGAATCTGCTTATATATCTGCGGAAAATATTGATAGAGCTTTAAAATTTTATGAATGGTTTTTAAAAAGAGCAGCAACTAAAAAAGGTGATAGCTTATATTTTTTTAATATTGATAGTTTCCGACTTTTTCTATTTGATTATAATAATGAAGATGAAGAAATTCAGTATGGAGATAACTGTCTTTTGAGTTTTGAGGTAGAGGATGCTGAAAAAATAAAAGATCAAATAGAAGAACGTGGCCTAAAAATAGTTTTCCCTTTAACAAAAATCCTAGAAAATATAGTTTTTGAGTTTCAAGATTTTGAGGGCAACCACATTGAAGTTTTTTCTAAAGCTGTGAGATCAAGTAACATATAGTGAATATTTCATTAATAACTAATGGTTGTTAAAGTGCACAATAAATTATCTCCATAACAGCTAAAGAGCGAGTCTACCATTTGGGATATTCCTTTTGTCATAAAGATTATATAGAACAGTATAAATTTACAGGTGGGATTAACTCAGAAAGTAAGGTCATAAACATGAAAGTACAAAATATAAACTCAACAAAAATAGCAAATAAAAAAATCAAGCTACCTATCAATCTAAAGCTATTCTTTTTAATTACTATTATTTTTACTTGGGTATTTTGGATTCCAGATGCACTTGCAAAGCAAGGTTTAATATCATCATCAATTTTTACTAATTTAGGTTTCCTGGGTTCATTAGGGCCCCTTATAGCTTCAATTCTCATTGTATTAAAAGAATCAGGTAAAGATGGTCTAAAAAAATTATTTATAAAAAACTTACATAAAAAATTTGAAGCTAAATGGTGGTTTTTGATTTTTCTTCTCTTCCCAGCCCTAATTATTTTATCGTATTATATAAGTGTAAGTCTTGATCAAGTTTACCCAAAATCTGAAGCGTCTGGTTTGTATTATTTTATCCCATTTATTTTTTTCAGTGTAATGTTTACTGGAGGACCTGTGCAAGAAGAATTTGGTTGGAGAGGTTATGCGCTTCCAAGATTGCAAGAGAAATTTTCACCATTCTTATCATCATTAATCTTGGGATTTATTTGGGCAATCTGGCATTGGCCACAATTTTTAATTCCAAAGGAATTAACCGGTATGTTTTTCATAACTCCCTTCTGGTCTTTTATTTTGACGGTTATTTCAGCTAACTTTATCTATACATGGATATATAATAATACAAAAGGAAGTATACTGGCTGTTCTTATCCTTCATACGCAGATGAATCTATTTCTATGGATATTTCCAGTGTTATATACCCAATATGGATATCTTATTATTTTAGTGGTATTTACGATAACAGCTAGTCTAGTTATTTTATTCGATAAAAAACAATTTCTTAATAAAATGAGAAGCTAATTAATTTTTAAAGTATCGTAACTGTTTCAACAAGATTTTCTTTAACAATAATAAAAGCTACAGTTACCTTTAATTATTTGTTGATTGAAGCTAAAGAAATTTTAACAGCCTTAAAAAGCGATAAGGTTAACAGTATATTAAAAGCTAATAAGTTTTAATGGCATTTAAATCAACACATAAAATAGTCTATTTAAAAACGAAAATAAGTTGACAAGATCAACTGGAAATTTTTTCTTGACATTATTACTTCACGGTGGTAAAATTATTATCAATAACATATAATTAAATTCTTTGAGCAAGAAGAGTATCTTTATAATTTCATTTACAGAGAGCCGATAGAGCTGAGACTTCGGTAATGAAAAAATAAAGAGAATGGCCTTGTGAGAAGCAGGGGGAAATATCTATGATATGATAAATTATCCTGTGCCGGTTTTTGCCCGTTAATAGCAAATAAAAATCATCTTTTCATAAGTGGTTTTTAATAAAGTGAGTTAATATTAATTAACTAACATGGGTGGCAACACGGAATTATTAATCTTTCGTCCCTGAGCGGGGTGAAAGTTTTTTTATTTCGTGTGCCACCTTTTTTTGATTATACATATTATATTTGAAACCAAAAGAGGGGAGTTGTTTATTTTGTATGACCTAAAGATTGTTGTAGAAAGTATAGAAGGTTTTTGTGATTTACCAATGGAAATTGGTGATTATTTCATCGTCAGTGGAGGTAAGATAGAAATACCAGATGGTAAACATATTTGTTTGTGGGCTCTGCAAAGTTTAATGCCGGTACTGCCAGCCAAACAGAGAGAATTAAATGAGGAAAATGACTGGATTCCGCATACCAAAAGATTTAGATGCCCAGACCCCAATGGAGGAGTCGTTTTTAGGATCGATAGGCTAGATCCCAAAACAGGTAAAGCGTTGAAAGAAGAAATGGAAATACCGCCAAGAATACAGGTTAACCCAGACGCCTGCACCGGCTGTAGGGCTTGTGAGACAGTTTGTGCTTTTGTACATACACAAAGTTTTAATGCTGAGAGGTCGCGCATAAAAATTGCGAAAAATGAAATTAAAGGTGAAGATATTCCATATATATGTAGACAGTGTGGTGATGCTCCTTGTATTAAAGCTTGTCCTGTTGAAGCCTTAAGGAGAAGTCCCAAAACCAATGCAGTATTAGTTGATGAGGATAAATGTATTGGGTGTAATAAATGTGCTGAAGCCTGCCCCTTTGATGCGATTTCTTTTGATGGAAATAATGTGGCTTTAATCTGCGATCTCTGTGATGGAGAGGTAGAATGTGTACAAAGATGCCCAACGGATGCCTTGAAATTTGATAATAAAGGAGGTAGAGAAAAATGAACTATGGATACTGCAATAAAGCTTTAAGAATAGACCTTTCTAATAATTTAATTAAAAAAGAAAAATTAGATGAAGAATTTTTAAAAAAATATCTGGGAGGACGTGGTTTAAATGTACGCCGCCTTTATGATGAAGTACCTCCTGAAGTTGATCCTTTAAGTGAAGAAAACAAGATGTTTATCGGAGTTGGGCCTTTAACGGGGACCTTATTTCCTGGAGCAGCCCGTGTGAACTTTACAGCCAAATCACCTCAGACTAAAATTTTAGGTGACTCTAATACAGGGGGATTTTTGGGCCCAGAAATTAAATTTGCTGGTTTTGATCAGATAATTATAGAGGGTAAGGCTGATCAATTATCTTACATATATATTAAAGACGGTGAAGCTGAAATTAAATCGGCTCAACATTTAAAACAGTTAGATACCTTTGAGACTCAAAAGAAGATAAAAGAAGAATTGGGTGACAACCGTATACAGACTGCTGTTATCGGACCTGCTGCTGAAAATGGGGTTAAGTATTCTGGTATTTTTTGTAATATGGTAAGAGCAGCTGCAAGAACTGGTATGGGGCTAGTGTTAGCAAGTAAAAATATAAAAGCAATTGTGGTAAGGGGCACAACAGATCTTGGTGCAAGTAAACCAGATAAATTTAAACAACTAATCGATAAGATGGATGAGGAAATAAAAAACCACTCCGAATATGAGATAAGAACTAGACTTGGGACTACTCAATTGATTTCTTCTCTAAATGAATTAGGCTGTCTGGCTACCAGACATTTTCAGACTGGCTATTTTGAAGATGCTGACAAAGTAAGTGGTGAATACTTTGAAGAAAACTATAAGCAGAAAGAAAAAGGTTGTTTTGCCTGTACGATTCCCTGCAGCAGATACTTCGAAATTACAAAAGGCAAGTATAAAGGATTAAAAAGTGAAGGGCCTGAATTCGAGGGGCTAGCAGGTTTTTCTTCTCGAGTGGGAGTTTCTGATATTGAAGATGCCCTATATGGAGTTGATTTATGTAATCGATATGGACTTGATGTAATAACAACTTCGGAATGTATATCTTTTACCATGGAGCTATATGAAAAAGGTATATTAACCAGTGAAGAGATTGATGGACTAAAACCTGAATTTGGCAACAGTGAAGTAGTATTTAACCTAATTGAAAAGATTAAAAATAGAGAAGGTTTCGGAGATATCCTGGCAGATGGAGTAGTTACAGCGGCTGAAAAAATTGGTAGGGGCACAAAAAAACTTGCTATGCATGTAAAGGGATTAGAAATATTCCAGGCTGATCCCCGTGGGATAAAGGGTTATGGTCTAGGAGTAGCAGTTGCTACCAGAGGGGGAGACCATCTTCGTAGTGAACCCTGGTTTGAATTCAGTGAAGATGCTGAAGAAGGCAAGAGAAGATTTGGCCATCCGGAATCAGCTTTTAGATTAGAATATAAAGGCAAAGGTCGGGTAGTAAAATACTATGAAGAGAGGTGTGTATTAGCCGACTGTTTAGAAGCCTGTAAAAATACAGTTGTAAATATGGAGATTATTTCATTTAAAGAAGCAGCTGAATTGCTTAATACATTAACGGAGTATCGATTTACACCTGAAGAAATTAAGAAATCAGCAGAAAGAATTATGAACGTTGAAAGGGCTTATATAGTAAGAGAAGGAATCAGGCGAAAAGATGATACTCTACCAGATCGTTTTTTAAATGAACCTCTACCTGAAGAATGCGGGGTCTCGGCAGGAAGTGTTGTAGAATTAGAACCAATGTTAGACGAATATTATAAGGCAAGGGAATGGGAAGTAAATACAGGGCTTCCGACCGAAAGCAAGTTAAGCGAACTAAGTTTAGATAAAATTATGCTCGATTTAAAGAAAAGAGAAATTATTTAGATTTAAAGTATAAGAGGAGTGAGTATTAAAATGAAAAAAAAGAAGGATAATGAGATTTTAAAGTTCTATGGCGGAAAGTTTATGGTTTTTGTTCCTATTTTTTTAGCATTAGTTGGACTGGTATACATAGCTTTACAAAATGCAAATATTCCTGAATATTGGGTTGTGTTTTTACTCCCCTTAATTTTTATCATGCCTTTTGTGAAAGATAAAGAAAAATTTGCAAATGTTATTATAGACGGTTTTAGTTCCAGGGTTGCCATGATTTTAGTGGCTGCTGTAATGTTGGCGGGTATTTCCGGAACTATCTTAAATGAAAGTGGACTGATAAAAACTCTTGCAACTTATCTTGTCAATTTGAACCTGGTTGGTAGTAAATTTGTGGTTGCCACCTTTATACTAACAGGTATTGTGGCATTGTCTACTGGGACATCAGTAGGAACAATCTTTGTGGTAAGTCCTATATTATATCCGGTTGGATATTTGGTTGGAAGCAACCCGGCTCTTTTGATCGGAGCTATAGTTTCAGGTGGTGCTTTTGGAGATAATCTATCTCCTGTTTCTGATACAACAATTGCTTCAGCCACAACCCAGGGCATGGATATTGGAGGTGTTGTAAAAAGTAGGCTTAAATATTCAATACCAACTGCCTTAATTACCATTTTACTCTACAGCTTTATCGGCAGAGGTGGTAGTATGTCTGATCAAATTAGTGAATATGTTGGTACTCCTCAACCGATCAACTTGCTTTTTCTCTTAGTTCCAATTGTGATAGTTTACCTTTGTGTAAGGCAACACCATTTAATTGAAGCTTTGAGTTACGGTATCATTACCGGCTTAATAATTGGACTTTTCACTGGTGTTATTACGCCCAATATGATTATTAATGTTCCGGAACCTTTTGGAGCGGGCGGCATTATACTTGAGGGGATTCAGGGTTCAGTTCCTACTATTATAGTAGTTCTAATCTTATTTGCCCAGATTAACTTTTTAAAAGAAGGTGGTGGTATTGATATAATTATCAATATGATGGCTAGATTTGTTCGGGGTATTAAAACTGCTGAACTGGCAATTGTTTCTCTTCTTATTTCACTAAATGTTTTAACCGGTCTAAATACAGCTGCAATAATTGGCACTGGTGAAATAGCAAATGAAATGGGAGAAAAATACAATATTAGCGGTTACAGACGTGCAAATCTAATGGACTGTGCAGGTACCACCTTAAATTATCTTATACCTTATATGGTTCCCGTTGTAGTGGGTTCTATGATGAGTTCAATGTATGCACCTTTTGAAGATGCTGTTCAGGTAAGTACTTTAGATGTTGTAACAAATCAGTTTTATCCCTGGGTTATGCTTGTTGTCTTAATTTTTTCTATTGCAACAGGTTATGGCCGTGAATTTGCCTTTTTTACCGATGTAGATTAATGTATTTTTGTTGATTTAATTATTAAATTTTCTTAAGAACATATAACCTGCTGGATAAATTTTTATGATTCATATCCAGCAGGTTTTTCTCTTTAAAGTAATAACTTTAATTATGTCTTGAGTTATTTTTGTAATTTTAAATATTCAATATTTTAATCTTGTAGGGCAAAATTTTTTTATGATACACTTACTTAGCATTTTAAAGTCAAGAAAATATTTTTTTTTATGCTTTCTTCTAAAAATTTCTTATCGTAAACATTGGTATAAAAAAAGACGTTGAAAAAAATTCTTCAATAATTTAAATAGGAATAATTACAAAATTAGGAGGTCTCGTTAATGTATGATGATAGTATAGAATCTTTATTTTCCTTTCGCTTAGTAAAAATAAAGAGTTTCTTTAAAATTGAAGAACCTGATCTTGAATCTATATATTTTCTAATTCTAAGGTCTGATAAAAGATATAATCCAATCTTTCATAAATGTAAAAATAAAGCTGAGGGCATATATTCCTGACATAAAAGAAAAATAAGAAATCTAGATATCCCGGGTGTTGAATGTAATGTAAATTCTCATTACCGAAAAATTCATTGTCCCAATTGTGGAATAAGGGTTGAAAAAACTGGTTTAACTTCACCCGGAGGACAACGAGTTACTAATAGATTAACTCAATATACCCAGGAATTATGCCAACATATGACGGTAAAAAAATTAGCAGAGCATCTTAACTTACACCAGGAAATAGCAAGAAAGATATATTGAAAAGTTTCTCAAAAAATTTGAGGAAACCAATTATTCCCATTCAGGATTATTGATGGTAGGATAATTTTATTAGGAGAATATCATAAATGTTTAACTGTAGTTTTAGATTTCAAGACCAATTGTATAATCTGATTGAAAAAAGTTGCAAGACAGTGACTTGAAATGAATTTTTTTTAAAAGATGCTGTAAGCAAAACTAAATTAAATCAAAGCTATTGCTATAAATATGTAAAATCTTTTTATTAAGGCTGCCTGCGAACATAGTTCTTCGTCTTAAATAGTATTTGATAAATATCACTTAGTAGCCAGTTATAATAAAGATTATATTGATAAAATAAGACAAACTGAACAGCATGAAAAGTCAAAAGTAAATCCCGAATAAAAAATATATCAAAAAAGTAGATGTAGAAAAGGTAATCATCTACAAAAGGTAAAAATTAATATTATATTTGGCCATCTTAGAAAGCAATAAAGATAATATGACATAAGATAAAGAAAGTACTAGTAAAGATTATACTTCAATTTTATCTAACTCAAAAAATAATTTTTTAAAAAAATGATCATAAGTATCTATAAGAAGACCACCTTTTTAAATTATTGAATTATTAAAATTTTAACAAAAAGGAGTCTTATTTTTTTATCAATAATTTTTTAAAGTCTCTTTTCTTATAATTTTTTTATATATTTTATTAATTGGTTATTATAGATCTATCTTCTAAATAAATGTTCATCTTTTTATCTGTTTTGGTATAACTAACTTAATTCATGTTCTGTTCTTCCCTGAATGTTTTCTTTGATGACAAATATTTTAGAGGTTAAAGGCATGTGCCTATTAGTTACTCTGTTATGAATTTTGTTTGTATTTAAAAAAATATTTTTAAATATTCAGATAAATTTGACAATTTAGTATATATGAAATATAATAAAATTAAATAAAAATAAAGGTCAAGATAAAAATAGTTTTAGGAAAAAATATGAATTAAGTTATTTTCTTCTTAAATCGCTGATATAGAGATGTTTTAATATCAATATTATAATAAAATATGGATGTATAATTGTAATTATAGATATAGTTTTTTATTAGTGACTTTAATTATACTAAATAGAATGAAAAAATTAATTGAGGTTTTTGCTTAAATTCCTTTTTATAATATTAAAAGTTTATTGATGAATTTAATAGTAAAGCATCTAGTATATAATTCAATTTAATCATTCATAACTCAAGTCGATTAAATGAGGGTCTGCGTATTCAGATAAAATTTCTAATTTTACCAAATAGATTTATTTAAGTTATTTTTTACTGTGATTTATTCAATAATCAAGTTGATACAGCTTAATAATATATTATGATCTTTGACTTTATTTCTTTCCTTAATTATAAAATTTTTAAACAAAAAATCTTTTTATCCACCAAAGACTCTTGCAACACTTATACCTTACTGCAAATTTTCTGCCGGGTTTTTATGGTCTTCTTTTGGTCTTTATTTGGTTATATGGTCATAAACTAGAATCAGAAGACGATGTTTAATTATTTAATAGATTGCAATTCATCAAAACTTGATAATAGTATTATTATAAATAAACCTAGCAGATCATCTTATATCCTGAACAAAAAAGTAAAAAACAATAAAAGCATAATAAATGACAGTTATCATCTAAGCTTGTGTTAAATTAAAATGATAGTCCAGCTTTCATCACCAAAAAGTATTATTTTATAGATTTAATGCTATAAACTATTATAAATAAAGATGAAGTATTTAAATTTTATTGGGAAAAATATTATTCATAAGTTAATTACTAAATAAGTTAATAAAGTAATTTGTCTATCAGTATGCTTAAAATATTTCAAGGTATTTTTTAAAAAGGAATGTTTATACTGACTTTAGAACATAAAGGAAATATCCCGACTTTAAGTAATTGAAAATTCAACTTTATGGGGGTGATAGATATATATTCTGAAATATAGTGCAAGATCGGATGCTTAAGGTTAGGGTTTATTGCAATGACAGATATCGATTAATGTAAATCGCAGAGAAAATTAAACTAAACAAGTTATTACATTTTTTAGTTAAACAAAATAATTCATTCAGGAAATATTTTTAGGGTGATCAAATTTAAAGATTTTTGTTTAATAAAAGAATTAATTTGGAGGTATTTAAAATTATGAAAAGAACAACTTTAATATTAAGCTTTATTTTTATCTTAACTATTAGTCTTTCTATGGGAGCTCTTGCTCAGACTGATACAGTTAAAATAGGTCTATCTGCTCCTTTAACTGGTGATTATGCTGAATATGGAGAAAACTTTCAATATTCAGTCCAAATTGCAGCAGACGAAATCAATGCTGAAGGTGGAATTAGAGGTAAAGAAGTAGAGATTGTTGTTAGAGACAGTCAAGGTAATCCTGCACAGGCAGCAGCAATAGCTCAAGAATTTGTTAATAATCAAGATATTGTTGCTGAAATTGGGGATTTCACAAGTACAGCTTGCTTAGCTGCTGCACCAATATATGAATCAGCTGGAATGGTACAACTATCTCCAACCTCATCTCATCCTGATTTCGCACCTTCTGGAGAGTATATGTTTGGAATAGTTGGTACTCAGGCGGTTGAAGGTCCTTTTAATGTCAAAGAATTAGCATTAAATTATTTAGGTTTAGATTCCTCTGCAGTTATTTATATTAACAACGACTGGGGAGTAGCAACTATGGAAAATTTCGTGGCATCTGCAGAAAGAAATGGCCTGGAAATAACTGGTACTGAATCCTTTATGGAAGGTGAGACTGATTATAGTGCAATATTGACAAATCTAGAGAGGGATAATCCAGATGGTATTTATATAGCAGCAATGTATCAAGAAGCTTCTCAAATTGTTAGAGAAATAGACAGAATGGACTGGGATGTAGAATTGTTTGGCCCTAGTTCTGTATTTTCAATGGAGTTTTTAAAACTTGCTGGTGAAGCAGGAGAAGGTTTTGTGACAAATACAATATTTTACTGGGAAGAAGATAGAGCCGCAGTACAAAACTATGTTGAAGAATTTGAAAAAAGAGCTGGTAGAAGGCCTAATCTTCATGCAGCAGTGGCTTATGACTCAATGAATATTTTAGCTGATGCTATTGAAAGAGGAGGATTCGATAGATCTGATATTAGAGATGCGCTGGCTGAAACTGGTGAATATATGGGTGTAACTGGAAAAATTAAATTTACTGATGCTGGTGATGTTGTAAGAGATTATTTAATCTTAAAAGTTGTTGATAATGATTGGAAGGTTATTGAATAGATATAGTTATTTTTAATATAATTAGGCGCAGGATTAAAAGTCCTGTGCCTTGTCTATATAACAAGATAAGTAAAGGGGGTTTACCTTTTGTTCTGGATCAGACAGATTATTAATGGCATAACTCAGGGCTCTATATATGCGCTCATGGCAATTGGATATTCATTGATTTTTGGGAAACTACTTTTAGTTACTTTTGCTTTTGGTGAAATGGTGGTATTTGGAGTTTTTGTTAGTTACTATTTATACGCTATAGTAGGTTTAAATTTATTTCTTGCTATTATTATTGCATTACCAATATCATGGGGTTTAGGGATGTTGGTTGATAAGATATGTTATGAGAAATTTAGAGATGAACCTCGATTTTTAATGTTGATAACAACTATTGGGTTTGGAATATTTTTAAAGAGCTTTACTCAACTTATATTTGGTACTGGTTATCGTAGTTATCCAAACTTTATAGAAGGTAAAATAATAGTTGGTGGTGTTCGAATTACATATATTCAAATTTTTATTATTTTGACTACTCTATTATTATTATATGGGTTAAACTTATTTTTTAAGAAAACCAAACTTGGAGTAGGAATAATTGCACTTTCTAATGATCTTGATGCTGCCAAACTAGTTGGAATTAATGTTAATAAGTCAATTAAATTTGGCCACTCTCTTGGAGTTGTATTAGGAGTTTTCGGTGGCATGATGATGGTTTCATATTATAATGCAATAGGTGCATCTATGGGACCTATACTTGGATTAAAAGCTTTTACTGTAGTAGTTTTTGGAGGAATTACAAGTTTGCCTGGAGCTATAATTGGTGGATTTACATTAGGTATTTTAGAAAATTTATCAGTCGCAACTTTTGGGTCTGGGTATAAAGATATTGTAGCTTTTGTGATTTTAATATTGATATTAGTTTTAAGACCGTCAGGTCTTTTAGGTAAAAAAATTGATCTATTCTAATCTATTTTAATTGCTTAATAATTGCGTGAATAATTCAATAAAATAATTCACCGAGTAAACATCAATATGACACAGTCAAAAGATTTTTTGAGAGGTGAAAATAATGTTTTCAAATTCAAAGATATCTAATATAATTGGAAATTTAAAAGGAATTATATTGGAAAACAAACTTAAGATTTACTTAATTATACTAATATTAGCATTAATTTTCCCATTTATCACAAATAACCAGTATTACATTTATATAGGAGTATTAACGTTGATGTATATGATATTGGCTAGTAGTCTGAATATAATTGTGGGTTATACTTACCAATATTTAATTGGATTTGCAGGATTTTTTGCGATTGGATCTTATACTACTGCTATAATCACAACTTCTTTTAAAGTAAACTTTATTTTTGTTTTTTTAATTAGTGGAATTATAGCATCTATTTTTGCACTACTATTAGGAATTCCCACCTCAAGGTTAGGAGGAATATTTTTTGCATTTGCTACTTTGGGTTTCGGGGAAATCATTAGACTTATTATAATCAATTGGGATACACTTACAAGAGGAACTTTTGGGATACCAGGAATACCACGTCCTAAATTATTTAACTTTATCATTAATACCAATACAAATTTCTATTTTTTTGCTTTATTAATTTTGTTAGTTCAGCTTTTTATATCATATAGAGTTATTAATTCCAGGGTAGGAAGAGCCTGGTTGTCATTAAAAGAGAATTCAGAGGCTGCCAAGGCAATGGGAATAAAAATAGCCAAATATAGAGTATTAAACTTAATGTATGGAACTTTTTGGGCAGGAATAGGCGGAGCTTTTTATGCTTATTTTACTCAATATGTAAGTCCTGACACTTTTGTTTTAGATGAGGGATTTAGAATATTTGCGATGGTTTTAGTAGGAGGAATGGGAACATTAATTGGGCCTATAGCAGGTAGTGGCTTATTAACCATATTACCTGAGTTAGTCCGAGAATTTGCCAGATATCAGCTAATTATTTATGGTGTAGCGATATTATTAATAATCCATTATCGTCCACAGGGTTTATTTGGGGCAAAAGAGTTAGCCCAAGCAAAAGTAAAAGATGAAAAATAAGCTTAAAAAGTAAAAAATATTTCTTATAATAAAAGAAGTAAAGGGGTGATTATATGGCGTCTATTTTAAAGACTGACAAAGTTTGTAAATATTTTGATGGCGTAAAAGCTGTTGATAAAGTTAGTATAGAGGTCGAAGAAGGAATAATTTTAGGGATTATCGGGCCTAATGGTGCTGGTAAAACTACTTTATTTAATGTTTTAACAGGTATGCTTGCCGAAACAGAAGGTAAAGTGATTTACAAAAATAAAGATATTACAAAATTATCTCCACAAGATATTACAAATATAGGTATGTCCAGAACATTTCAAAATATTAAGCTTTTTGACCATTTGTCTGCACATGAAAATGTCAAAATAGGTTTTCATACAAAAACAAAAACTGGGTTTATTGATGCAATATTTAAAACTAAAACATATAATAATGATGAACAAAAAGTAAATGAAAAAGGTATAAAGCTTTTGAAAAGAGTTGGTTTGGCTGAAAAACAGGAGATTTTAGGGCAAAATTTATCTTATGGTGATAAGAGAAGATTAGAAATAGCAAGGGCTTTGGCTGTTGAGCCTGATCTCTTATTGGTTGATGAACCAACTGCTGGAATGAATGCCAAAGAAACAAGAACAATAGTCGAATTATTAGATAAACTTAATGATGAGGGAATAACCGTGATAATCATTGAACATGATATGGGTGTTATTATGAATTTGTGTGATGAAATTGTAGTTTTAAATGATGGAAATGTAATTTCCCGAGGAGATCCAAATTACGTTCAAAATGATCCTGCTGTTCGGGAGGCTTATCTTGGTAAAGGAACTTCATAAAATATTCCTATAAAATTTAATTTTATTTAGGAGGTGGAAACCATTTGTTAGAAGTAAAAAATTTAAGTGTAAGTTATGGACCGATTAATGCAGTCAAAGGTATTAGTTTTAAAGTTAATAAGGGGGAAATTGTTACTATAATTGGCTCTAATGGAGCTGGAAAAACCAGCACTTTAAGAAGTATTTCTAATATAACACCTAAAGCTGGTGGTAAGATTAAATTTTTCGATGAAGACATAACTAATCTACCGTCTCATAAAATTGTAGAAAAAGGGATATGTCATGTTCCTGAGGGTAGGAAGATTTTTGGTAATTTAACAGTAGAAGAAAATTTATATATGGGAGCCTATGTAAAAACCAATCAGGCTGAAAAAGAATTTGAAGAAAATAAAAGACAAGTTTACGATCTTTTTCCCAGATTAGAAGAGAGAAAAAAGAATGATGGGAAAAACTTAAGTGGTGGGGAACAACAAATGCTTGCTATAGGAAGAGGTTTGATGCTTAATCCTAAGATAATGATGTTGGATGAACCTTCATTAGGGTTGGCTCCTATGTTGGTTGAAAAAATATTTGAATTGATTGAAAGAATTAATAAGGAATTGGATACTACTTTCTTATTAGTAGAACAAAATGCAAAAAAAGCGCTTCAAACTGCGGATCGAGGTTATGTAATTGAATTAGGTAAAATAAGTAAAGAAGGTAATTCAGAAGAATTACTGGATGATTCCAAATTGGTTGAGGCTTATCTGGGTGTTTAAAGTTAAAGTATAAATTATATGCACTTTACCTAAGTTATAGATGATTTATATTTCTTTTAAGATATAAAATATTAAAGGAGGAAAAATAATGACTATTAAAAATGAAAAATCAATTAAAGAAGAACAAGTGGAAGAATTAAGGGGGCATCTTGAACATCGAGCAACCTGGTTTTATTTTCTGGTAGAAGAAGCTTGTAATCATGGACTTGAGATGGAAGACTTTGCTAGAACTGCTATCGGAAAAGTTGGAGAGTTTCATGGCGATAATAAATTGGTAGATACTGATAGTCTTGAAGAATTTGCTGAAAATTTCCTGCCAGAAAACGTAAGAAAAATATTTGAAATGGATGTTGAAATAAAAGAAAACCAACTTATAGTAGACTTTCATTATTGTCCTTTAGTAGCCGCATGGATGAAACATACAGATGATGAAGATAAAATAGATGTTATGTGTGATATAGCTATGGAAGGTGACAGAGGGATAATCAGTACTTACGACAAATTTAATTATGATTTACAAAAAACAATAGCTTCTGGTGATGAATTTTGTCGTTTAGTAATTACAAAAAGAGAATAACTTTTGATAGCTAAATTTTTATTGTGTATACCAGTTAAGATTGTTAAGTAAATTTATTGAAAGAAGGTTAATATATTGTACTAATTTCTATTAAACTTTAAAGATAGGTTAATATCTTTGGTTATTAAAAATCAAATTTTTCCTGACAAACATAAGTTCTAACCTAAGGAGGGAAAAAATGAACAAAAAAATATTAAATAACCCAGAAAAAGTTGTAGAAGAAATGGTTGAAGGTATGGCCATGGCTAATCCTAATAGACTGAAAAAAGTTAATGGTTTTAATATATTAATTAGAAGCAAAAAAAAGCAAGAAAGGGTTGCTTTGATTAGTGGAGGAGGCAGTGGGCACGAGCCTGCTCATGGAGGTTATGTGGGGCCAGGAATGCTGGATGCTGCTTTAGCAGGTCCAGTATTTACTTCTCCCAATCCTAGGTCAGTATTGAAGGCTATAAAAGAAGTTAAAACAAATGAAGGAGTTTTACTAATAATCAAGAATTATTCCGGTGATGTAATGAATTTCAAGATGGCTGCTCAGAAAGCTCAAGATGAAGGAATAAAATGTGATTATGTTATTGTGAATGATGATATTGCCATCAATAATCCTGAAGATAGACGTGGTATTGCCGGGACAATTTTTGTTCATAAAATAGCAGGGGCAGCTGCGGATGCTGGGTATAATTTAGAAGAAACAAAAGAGGTTGCCAACAAAGCAATTAGTAATATCAAATCTAAAGGGGTTGCCTTAGCCCCATGCTATTCTCCTGGTTCTGGAAGACCATCTTTTGAAATTGGTGAAAATGAAATGGAAGTTGGTCTTGGTATTCATGGAGAGCCTGGAGTGGAAGTACAAGAGTTGAAAAGTTCTCGAGAAATTTGTAAAATGATTACAAATAATATTTTAGAAAAGATGGAATATGATAAGAATTCTCAATTCTCTTTAATGATTAATTCTTTGGGCGCTACTCCTCTGATGGAATTAAATGTAATGGCTAAAGATACTCTTGAATTATTAAAAAATAGAGGGTTGACAATATATAATTGTTATGTGGGTAATTTTATGACATCAATGGAAATGAAAGGTGCTTCTCTAACATTATTTAAACTTGATGAAGAGTTAAAAACCCTTTTAAATCATCCTGTTGATGTTTCCATAAAACTGTAGGTGATTATTGTGAATACTAAAAAAGAAATAAAAATTGATATAATGGTTGAGGTAATAGAATATATTTCAAATAAAATTGTTAATAATTGTGATAAGTTATCAAAACTAGATGGTAAAATTGGGGACTCTGACCATGGAGAAAATATGAAACGGGGATTTAAAAATGTTATAAAAAACAAAGAAAAATTGAAGAAAAAAAACACAGTCAGGGAATTATTTAATGAGATCGGAGAGATTATAACATTTAATGTAGGAGGAAGTGCTGGCCCTTTATTTGGTAGATTATTCAGTGACTTTGGTAGTAGTTATGAAGAACATAAGTATTTTACGATTGAAATGTTGCCGTCAGCTATGAATTCGGCTTTGAATGGTGTGAAAAAACTAGGGGGAGCAGATGTTGGTGATAAAACCATGGTTGATACAATAGCCCCTGTAGTTGATTTTCTAAATGAAGTTAATTTAAGTGAATTAGAATGTAATATTCTCCTTATCAAACTTAAAGAAGAAGCAAGAAAAGGGCTTGAATCTACAAAATTAATTTCTGCTAGAAAAGGCCGAGCAAGGTATCTAAATGATAGAAGTATTGGCCATATGGATCCTGGCGCTTACTCTTGTTATTTAATTTTTGAAGCAGTTGAGGAATATTTTAATGATAATACTGAGGAGGTATGAGGTTGAAAAAATTTATTAATAAGCCTGAAGACTTTGTTGATGAAATGATAGAGGGTATATTAATGGCCTATCCCAATTTTTATAAAAAAGCTAAAGATAGCTTGCGGGAAATAGTTAGAAGTAATTCGCCTGAACAAACAAAAGTAGCAATTGCAACTGGAGGAGGCTCTGGTCATTTGCCTGTTTTTTTAGGTTATGTAGGAGAAGGATTATGTGATGGAGTTGCTGTGGGAGATGTTTTTGCTTCTCCCAGTGCAAGAGAAATGTACAATGTTACAAAAGCAATTGACGGAGGCAAAGGAGTTTTATATTTATATGGTAACTATGGTGGTGATGTCATGAACTTTGATATGGCTGCCGAAATGGCTGAAACTGATAACATTGAAGTTGAAACAGTATTAGTTCGTGATGATGTAGCTTCTTCGAAAAATATTGAAAAAAGAAGAGGAGTTGCAGGATTATTTTATGCTTATAAAATTGCTGGAGCCGCTGCTAATAATGGTAAAGATTTGCAAGAAGTTAAAAGTTTTACCGAAGAAGCTTTAGATAATACTCGTAGTATGGGTGTGGCACTTTCACCTTGTACTATCCCAGAGGCAGGAGAGCCCACATTTAAAATTGCTGATGATGAAATGGAAATAGGAATGGGAATACACGGTGAACCTGGTATTGAGCGAACAACTTTAAAACAGGCTGATAAAGTAAGCAATATAGTTATAGAGAAGATTTTAGCTGATGGTCCTTATGAGAAAGGGGATGAAGTTTCTATATTAGTAAATAGTTTGGGCGCAACTCCCTTAGAAGAACTTTATATTATTTACAATAAAGTAAAAGATATTTTAAAAGGTAAGGAGATTGAAATATATAACAATTATATTGGAAATTATGCTACTTCCTTAGAAATGTCAGGTATGTCAATTTCCTTAATGAAATTAAATCCTCAACTGAAAACACTTTTAGATGCGCCTGCTCATTCACCCTTCTTTAATCAACAAGATTTAAGAGATAATTAAGGAGGAATAAAATGAATATTAATATAGAAGATCTTCATTTAATCATTAATAAATTGGAACAAGAAGCGATAAATAATAAAAAGAAATTAATTAAATTAGATGCAGCTTTAGGTGATGGAGACTTAGGAATTACAATGGTTAAAGCTTTTTCTGCAGCTAAAAATTATATGGAAAGTTACGAGGAACAAGATATTGGAAAGGCATTAAAAAATATTGGTTTTGAAATTGCAAATGAAGCTGCTGCTACAATGGGAACTATAATTGCTAGTGCTTTTATGAAAGCGGGGAAAAGTGCTGCATGTGAAAAAAAATTAGATTATAAAGACATATTAGACTTAACTGAACTGGCGATTGAGGGGATTAAAGAAAGAGGTAATGCGGAATTAGGGGATAAAACTATTTTAGATTGTCTTATTCCTGCATATGAATCTTTCAAACAAGCGTATGAAAAAAATAAAAATTTACAGGAAGGATTAAATGAAGCACTTATAGCTGCTGAAAAAGGAGTTGAAAAAACAACAGATATGGTTTCCAGTCATGGTAGAGCACACTATTATGGTGAAGAGTCTAAAGGCAAGAAAGACCCAGGAGCTGTAGCAGCTTTAATTTTTCTAAAAAGTATTAATGAATATATTCAACAAAAATAAGCATTATATACAAGATATTTAAAGATGGGTTTAGACTAATAATATAAAAAAACAAAAATCAAGTTTAACAAAGATTAGCAAACTTATTATAATTAATTTAATCAATAACCATAAATGTAATATTGGCAGTGATATAAAATACTTATATTTTTTTAAAAAATATCTTAGAGTTATAAATTAATATGTAAGAAAAATAAAAGAATATAGTCAGTTTAACCAGGGTGTTTTTAAAACTAGAAAAATTTATTTTACTTTAAGATAACTTTGTAGATAAAACAAATATAAGATCGAATAATTTATATTTAATAAAAAAAAGTATGCAGAATTAGCACCTAAATATACTGGGTTTAATCGATTAGTGAAAATGTGTGGTAAAATGGTAAGAAGGGCCCAATTATAATATATGTTTGTTTCCAAACTTTTCTCACAAGTTCTAAACCTTGTTTATTATTCAGTTTTAGTCAAGAGGTCAGCACTTTATTTTTAATTTTTATCAGTTTACACAATGTTATAACATATAAGCAAAAATAAACAACTTTATACAAAAAAATTTTGTGATTTTAGAATGTAATAATCAATCTTGATATTTAAAAATAATAAAGGGGGTTTGATCATAATTTCTGACTTTGTATATATTGGTAAAAAGATAATAAAAGAGAGAAGAAGGCGTGGTTGGTCTCAAAAGGTTTTATGTGATAAGGCAGATGTTTCTCCTTCGTTATTAAGTCAAATCGAAAATGGAAAAATTAATCCTTCTTTAAAGTCTTTGGATAAAATTGCTTCTGCTTTTTCAATTCATATTTCGAAATTATTTATTGATTATAATAGAAATGAACATAGTATGCATTTTACAAAAGATGATCATATGATAATTAATGATGAAGGCAAAAGGACTTTAGAATTATTGATGCCTGAAATGGAATCAATGAAAACTGTGTTACTTACACTCAAACCTAAGGCTATAGACCATGATTATACTAAACATTCTGGTATAGAATTTGTTTATGTTTTCCAAGGAGAAATTCAGGTTATTTTTCAAGAATTTAATGAAAAGCACAAATGTTCTGCTGGCCAAACAATAGTATACCACGCAATTAGTCCACACAAATTGATTAATCTTTCTGATAAAACAGCTAAGTGTTTTATTGTCAATTTGCCTAAAACAGATAATATAAACTTAAATTCCTGATTTTTCGTGGTGATAATAATATAAATAATGGGATAATCTTAATATAAAAAACTATCTAATCTAAAAAATATTATTTAAGCAATAGGTAAAAAAGACTGCATTATGGAAAAGACAAATAAAATAGCAATCAACTAAACTTTCAACAACTAGATTTTAAGCTAAATAAAAAGGCTGTCTTATTAATCAAAAAATAAAGAAATTTGTACAAACAGATTAAATCTTTTATCTAAAAAGTAATTAGAAGATATTTTTCTGATAATAGAGTTAAAAAGTTTAATGGAGAGATTATTTTTTTCATTTTATTGGAGGGAAATTTATGGCCTTATCAAAAGAGGAGTTCAATAAATATATAGCGATATTAAAAAAAGAATTAAAACCTGCTATGGGTTGTACTGAACCAATAGCTATTGCTTATTCAACAGCAAAAGCTAAAAAAATATTAAATAATGTTCCAGATTCAATAAATATCAAATGTAGTTCTAATATTATTAAAAACGCTGATGGAGTAACTGTACCTAACTCAGGCAAGTTAAAGGGAATTGAAACGGCTGCGATTTTGGGTGCTTTAGGTGGTAACTCCGAAAAAGAGCTAGAAGTATTGACTGATGTAACGAAACAAGATGTAATAAAAACAAAGAAGTTGCTAAATACTAACTATTGTAATGTAGAGTTGCTAGAAAGTAAAGCCAAACTCCATATAAAAGCATACGCATATTATGAAGATGAAAAAGTAATGGTTGAAATGTTAAATGAGCATACAAATATAGTGAAAATTATCAAAGATGACAAGTTGATATTTGAAAAAGACGCAAAATTAATATCAGAAGATGAAAGTAAAAAAATTAAAAAATACATGAGTGTAAAAAAAATAATTGAGTTCGCAAATAATGTTGACATAAAAGAGGTAAGCGATATTATTAAACGTCAAATAAAATATAATTTAGAAATATCAAATGAAGGAATAAATAATGATTATGGTCTAAATATAGGCAGCACAATATTAGAATCAAAAAAAGAGTCCATTGAAACAATACTAAAAGGATATAGTGCTGCAGCATCTGATGCAAGAATGAGTGGATCATTGTTACCAGTAGTTATTAATTCAGGCAGTGGAAATCAAGGTATCACAGTTTCTATACCTGTAATAAAATATGCTGAATATTTGAATATTGGAAACGACAAACTTATCAGATCATTGATAATAAGTAATTTAATATCAATTTATATAAAAGGCAAAATTGGCATATTGTCTGCATATTGTGGTGCAGTTAGTGCAGCAGCTGGAAGCGGTGCTGCCTTTACTTATTTAAGTGGTGGAGGCTACAAAGAAATTTCCGATACAATTACAAATACTCTAGGTAATACATCTGGAATATTATGTGATGGTGCAAAGCCATCATGTGCTGCTAAAATTGCTTCTTCTATTGATTCTGCTATTCTAGCTCATAAATTAACAATGGCTAATAAATCTTTTGGACCAAATGAGGGGATAATAAAAGATAATATAGAAGATTCTATAAATGTCATTGGTAAAATTGCAGATAAAGGAATGAATAATATTGACAAAGAAATATTGAAAGCCATGTTAAACGACAACAAGTAAAGGATTCCCTATTTTATAGATATGTTTAAAATCTTAAAAGATCGGAAGATTTTCAATTCCATTAATTATTGTATATTATTAGTGTAGTTAAAATCCCTATTAAATTTCGGCGAGTTTTATATATAGGATGTCTTATTATTTAGTGGTATCTAATAATAAAGTCTTTTACAGAATATAATTATCTAAGGTTATATGTTTTGTTTTTAAGGACATTTAGTTTTTTTGTAGTAATTTTGTTTGTGATTAAACTTATACATCTTAATAATATATGGGTCATAACCTTCTTTATCCTAAATTCTGAGTTTTAAGCTAAGGGGTTTTTAATCTTTTCAAAAAGTCCGTTTATCACTGATCCTTTTATTATAAATATTATCAGAGATATTTAATTCTTTTTTTAAAATCAAGATGCAACAAGATTCTTTTTAGGTATTAGTTAGATATAGGATTGTAATTTAATCATAAAATAAAACAGATTCATATACACAATCTACTTTATTTAAATACCAAGCGACTTATCTTTTTATGTCTTAAATTATTTTTTTGCTAAATTTTTTAAAAAATAAAGGACTTTCTGATCTTTTCCTGAATATATTTAGTATACAGTATCCCAAAAAGTTGGAGTGATGGTGATGAGTGAGTTAATTGATGATTTGAATGGTGATGAACTAAAACCTATACGTGATCAGATATATGAAATATTGAGAAGAAAAATTTTTACTTCACAATATAATATTGGAAAGAAGCTTATAGAAAATGAGATTGCAAAACAAATGAATGTGAGCAGAACACCTGTTAGAGAAGCATTTAGAAAATTAGAAATCGAGGGTTTAGTTGAACACAAACCAAGAAAAGGAGTTTTTGTTAAGGGTTTAAAAAGAAGTGATATAATAGAGATATATTCTATTCGAAGTGTCTTAGAGGGTTTGGCTGCTAAAAATGCTGCTAAAAATATTAATGATAAAGAACTTAAAAAAATTAAAAATATTATATCAAAAATGAAAACAGCAATTAAATTAGATGACAGTGAATTATTTAAAAGATCTTGTATAGAATTTAATGATGTAATTAGAGATGCAAGTAAAATGCCGAGATTACATAAAATGATAAGTCAATTAAAAGAATATACCCAAGAGACTCGTGAGATCACTTTATCTGATAAAAAAAGAAGAAGAAAAGTTGTAAAGGAACATGAAGCTATTTATAAAGCCATATATAATAATGATTCTGAAAAGGCAGAAGTAGTAACCAAAGAACATTTAGAAAAAGCTAAAAATAAATTTCTTGAAGCGACCAAAGGGTAATTTTTAATTTATTGTACTTTTGAGAGAATTGTTAATAAAGTGATTATAAATTAATAAAGAAATTAATTCCTAACAGATATGGGTTAAAGTTAATAAGTAAAAACTTATTATTATATGCAATTTATAGGATACAGTATCCTAAAAATAAAACATAAGAAATGGAGGTGTAAAAAATCGATAAAAATAAAAAAACTGAAATTATAGAAATAGTAGATATGAAAAAAGAATTGTTGAAAAATATTGCACTAAAAATACATAGGAATCCCGAACTTGCTTTTGAAGAAAAAAAAGCAGTTAATATATTAACAAAGCCACTTAAAGAAGCGGGTTTCAACGTTCAAGTTGGATTAGCAGGAATGGATACAGCATTTAAAGCTGTTTGGGAGAATAATAAAAATAAAAATAGACCTAAGATCGCATTTTTAGCAGAATATGATGCCTTAAAAGAAATGGGACATGCCTGTGGGCATAATTTAATAGGAACTATTGCTGTAGGAGCTGCTTTAGCTCTTACTGAGGTATGTAATGAACTTCCCGGGACTTTAATCGTATTAGGAACACCTGCAGAAGAAGGTGGTGGAGGCAAAGTTATTATGGCTAATCAGAGTGTTTTTGATGAAATTGATGCTGTAATGCTTTGTCATCCTAAAAATAAAACAATGACCATCAGAGATGGTCTTGCTCTTGTTCATGTAAAATTTAAATTTTATGGAAAAGAGTCACATGCTTCAGTTGCTCCTGAAAAGGGAATAAGTGCTCTGGAAGCTATGATTAATTCATTTGTTGCAATAAATTCTTTAAGACAATTTGTTAAGGATAATGTGAAAATACATGGAATTATTAATAAAGGAGGTGTTGCCCCTAATATAGTTCCAAAATATTGTGAAGCAGAATTTTTAATTCGTGCTTCAACTTTAGAGGAATTAGAAAAAGTGAAATTAAAAGTTTATGAAGCAGTGAAACATGCAGGTGGTGCTGTTGGTGCAGATGTAGAAATAGAAGAAGGATTAGAATATGCAGATAGAAATAATAATAAAAAGTTAGCTAATTTATTCAAAAATAATTTAGAAAAACTGGGTGAAGAAGTTTCCCCCCCACCCAAAATAGGTGAAATTGGTTCGTCAGATATAGGAAATGTTAGTCATTTAACTGCGACTATACATCCATATATCAAGATTTGTTCAGAGGATATCATTAACCACACACCAGAATTTAAAGAAGCTGCTGCTTCAGAAAAAGGGATTGACGGGATGATCAAAGCGACAAAGGCAATGGCAATGACTGGTTATGATTTGTTTTATAAGGATGATGCTTTAAAAGAAGTGAGAAGTGAATTTAATACATGGGAAGCAACAGAAAAAAGGAGGAAGTAGTAAATGAGAAGAAAATTACTTATAAGTTTCATTGTTTTATTAGTTTTTAGTATTGGTTTTACATCTTTTGTATATGCCCAAGATGGAGAAAAAGTTCCAACACAAACCATAATGACAGCAACTCCTGAATATGATCAGGCTCGTTATGAATCAACATATTTGATTAGAGATTCTTTAGAAAAGTTAGGTGTTGATATCGATGTAGAACCAATGGATTTAAAGGTGATTCTTTCAAAGATAAAGCCTGAACCGTGGGACTATGATGCTTATGTAAAGGGTTGGGGGAGCACTGTTGAGAGGATTGATCCCCATTTTTTTATGTATAATCTTTTGCATTCTGATGAAGCCCGACATAATGGTAGTAACAGACAGGGACATAGTAATCCAGAATACGATAAACTTGTCAATAAGGCAGAATCAACTATGGATCCCAAATTAAGACAAGAATATCTTTACAAAGCACAAGAGTTATTGGTTGAAGATGTAGGTGTGCTACCAATATATTATGAAGACAAGTATCAGGCTTATAATAAAAATCGCTTGGCTAACGTTGAGGTCCAAGGTGGGATTGGAATTATAAATTACGAAAATTTCACCGATATGGAAATAATATCGGGAGAGAATACTTTGAAAATCGGTCATAGGAGAGATCTTGATTTACTTAATCCATTATCCTCGACATTATATGTGGATAGGCAGATTTTTGATTTAATCTATGATTATTTAGCAAGATTAGACAATACCAATGAACCTATTCCTTCAGCCGCTAAGGATTGGGAAGTTGAAGATGAAACAACTGTTGCTGTAACATTAAAAGATGATTTACAATTCCATGATGGCGAACCATTAACGGCAGAAGATGTCAAATTCACATTTGATTATGGTAAAGAATTTGGTTTTGGTAGTCTTGACAGTTATGTTCAACCAGTTAAAGAAGTTGAAGTTATTGATGATACAAATTTAAAATTCCATTTAAACAAACCTACTGGGTATTTTATTAGTGGTACTTTAGTTAGTATTCCGATATTACCAAAACATATTTGGGAAGGTGTAATAGAAAGAGAAGATTTAGACACTCCACATGATTGGTCAAATCCAAATCCAATAGGTTCTGGTCCATACAAATTTGATCATTGGAGAAGTGGGGAAGAAATTAGTTTGTTAAAGTTTGATGATTTCCATACACCTGCTAATATAGATAGAATCTTACAAATACCTTTTGCCAATCCTGATGCGGTTATAGGGGCTTTAGAAACAGGTACTGTTGACATAGTTAATCCAGAATTAAATGCTATGCAAATAAGACAGGTCAAAACTATGGAAAAGATAGAATTAGTTCGTACACTTGGCATCGGTTTTACATTTATTGGATATAATCAAAGAAGGTTACCGTGGAGCGATGTGGAGTTTAGAAAAGCGGTTGCTCATGCTATTGATGTAGAGGAAATTACCAATACAGTATATGAAGATTATGCAACACCAGCTGGTGCTGGTAAAATTATTTCCTTTTCTAATGAATATTGGCATAATCCAAATCTCCCAGAATATGAAACTAGTATAGATAAAGCAAAAGAAGTGTTAAAAGAAGCAGGATATACTTGGGATGAAAATGGGAAATTACATTATCCTAATCAATAATAGCTTATAAGAGATTTAGTTAAAATATTATAAAGACATATTTCTATAGCATGTTATAAACAAAATACCTCCTTGGTATAAAAAGAGTATAATAAATTCATTTATTTTTAAAAACCAAGGAGGTATTTAAATAAATAGCAAAAAAAACTATTAAACTATTAAACTAAGAGATAAAACATTAATATTAAGAGTTGTTATTTAAAATAATGCAAACCTAATTCACGTTTTTAGATAAAAGGATTAATAAAATCATTATACCTATTAATTTTAAATCAATTTCTTCGATAGAGGGAGGGAAAATATTGCTTATATTTTTAGGAAAAAGACTTATTCAAGCTTTAATAGCTCTTTTTATATTGGTAACAATAGTTTTTTTTATGTTCAGACTACTTCCGGCTGATCCCACAGCAGCGATGGTTGATGCTTCATTATCACCTGAAGCACAAATGCAAATCAAAGCAAGTTTTGGATTGGATCAGCCATTATATAAACAATACTTCATATATTTAAAGAATATAATTTTGCATGGAGATTTTGGTATGTCATTTTTTTATAGGGAATCAGTTATATCTGTATTGGCGAGTAGAATATTAAATACAATTATATTAGGTACAACAGCTATAATATTTGCATATTCTTTTGGATTAGTATTAGGGGCTTTAATGGCTTGGTACAGAGGCTCACTATTTGAGATGAGTTCAATTATTGCAGGTTTATTTTTTAAAGCTGCTCCTCAATTTTGGACAGGTATGATTTTTTTGATGATATTTTCATATGGTTTGGGCTGGTTTCCTTATTCAGGTATAAGAGAAGCGGGTTATGAAGCTTCTGGAATTATGAAGTATTTTTCAATGGATTTCTTACACCATCTTGTATTGCCTGCAACTGTAACTGGACTTTATTATTTGGCTCAACCCATGCTGCTTATGAGGAATGCAATGTTAGAAATCACAAATGAACCTTTTATTGAATTGGCTTTCGCAAAAGGTTTGCCAGAAAGAAGAATTATTTTTCACCATGCAGCTAGAAATGCCTTGTTACCTGCAACAACAACATTGGCCACCAAAATGGGTCAATTAATCGGTGGAATTGTTCTTATTGAATATGTTTTCTCTTGGCCAGGTTTGGGAAGAGAAATAGTTATGGCTGCATCACGTTATGATTATCCTTTAGCACAAGCATCTTTTTTATTAATTGCCTTTGTAGTTATGTTTTATAATGTATTAGCAGACTTATTATATGGATTTTTAGATCCAAGAATAGTCTATTAAGGGGGCATATTCAATGAAATCAAAAAAAATAAATTTGCTGTTCAATGATCCCCTCGCAGTGGCTGGGATTATAATATTAACTATTTTTATTATTATAGCAATCTTTGCTCCTCAAATTGCTCCCTATGATCCTAATGAAATAATAAGAGTTGATGGCAAAATACAGCGCTTACAAAGACCATCAGGTGAATTTATCTTTGGTACTACGTACATGGGTAGAGATATATTTAGTCAGGTTGTAATGGGAAGCAGGATTGCTTTAAGAGTTGGACTATTAGCTGCATTTTTTGTTGCGATAATCGGTACTACTGTTGGATTAGTTAGTGGTTACTATGGTGGGTGGATTGATACTATAGCAATGAGATTCGTTGATATATTATATGGAATACCTTTTATTCCTTTTGTAATAATACTTGTTTCTTTATTAAAACCAAGTGTATGGAATATAATATTAGCTGTTTCTATTTTAACCTGGAGAACGGTTGCTCGTATAGTTAGATCTCAGGTTTTAAGTATTATACAACGACCATATATAAAAGCAGCTAGAGTAGCTGGAGCTAGTGATTTTAGGATAATGTTTTTTCATATATTACCGAATATACTTCCTTTAATTTTTGTAGAGATGAGTTTCATTGTAGGATGGGCTATTATTTCTGAGGCAAGTGTTAGTTTTGTTGGATTTGGAGATCCTCGAGCTGTTTCCTGGGGAAAAATTCTCCATACAGCTTTTAATAATGGGGCTGTGAGAGTTGCACCTTGGTGGGTTGCTCCCCCTGGTTTTGCTATAGTTCTACTTGTAATCTCAGTATTTTTAATTTCTCGTGGTATAGAACAGGCAATAAATCCACGCTTAAGGGATGGGCGGTGAAAAGATGGCATTATTAAAAGTTGAAAATCTTAGCACAGAATATGATACATTAGAAGGGAATTTAAAAGCGGTAGATGATGTTTCATTTGAGGTTAAAAAGGGTGAAGCATTGGGAGTTGTTGGTGAGAGTGGGTGTGGTAAATCGACTGTTATGAAATCAATTTTACAACTTTTACCTAAAAATGGAAGGATATCATCCGGTAAAATTTTGTATAAAGATAAAGATATAACAAGATATAATAATAAACAACTGAGAGAGATAAGATGGAAAGAAATATCGATGATTTCTCAAGGAGCTATGAATTCCTTTAATCCTGTATATAATATCGGTAAACAACTTATAGAGGTAATGATAATACAAGGAAATTATAGAGAAAAAGAAGCTAGAGATAGAGCAATAGAATTATTTGAAATAGTAGGTCTTGATAAAAAAAGGTTGAATGACTATCCTCATCAAATGTCTGGAGGTATGCGGCAGAGGAGTATGATAGCAATGTCATTAGCCTTAGATCCAGGATTAATTATTGCTGATGAGCCAACTACTGCACTTGACGTAGTCATGCAGGATAGAATATTAGATAAAATATCTGAATTACAAAAGAAAATGGAATTATCAATGTTATTTGTCACTCATGATATTTCTATAATAGCGGAAGTTTGTCAAAGGGTAATGGTTATGTATTCAGGAAAGATAGCAGAAATTAGCACCACACATAATATATTCAAGAAACCTTATCACCCTTATACTATGGGTTTAATAAACGCTATTCCTACAGTTGTTGAAGATATTGATCATTTGGTTTCTATACCTGGCTATCCTCCCAATTTAATCAATTCTTTACAGGGATGTAGATTTGCTCCACGTTGTCCTTTTGCAACATCAAAATGCAGAGCAGAAAGCCCTGAAATGAAGTTAGTAAACGAAAATCACAGAGCTGCCTGTCATTATATAGAAAAGGCAGATAAATTTCGTGAAAAATCTCATAGAACAGAAACTTGGGAGGGGTTATTAGTATGAACAAAAATAATAATACAGTTTTAAAAGTCAATAATTTAACTAAACACTTCCCGGTTGGAAGAGGACTTTCATCAATGTTAGGGACATCCAAATATGTTAAAGCTGTAGATGGAATTGATCTTGAATTAGATAGAGGAGAAATACTTGGTTTAGCAGGAGAAAGTGGTTCGGGAAAAAGTACAACAGGTGAATTAATAGTAAGACTGATTGAACCTACTGCTGGTGATATATTTATAAATGATAACAACATCGCACACCTTAAGGGGAAAAAATTAAAACAATTTCGCAGTGATGTTCAAATGATATTTCAGGATCCCTATGGAACATTAAATCCTAGATATAATGTGAGAAAAACAATTGGGGAGCCTCTAATTATTAATGGAATTAAAGATAAGGATGAAAAAGAAAAACAAATTAATGCAGCATTAGGAAAATCAGGTCTAAAACCAGCAGAAAAATATATTAATCAACATCCGCATGAGTTATCAGGAGGGGAAAGACAACGTGTAGCTATTGCTAGGGCAATTGTTTTGAATCCAAATATATTAATTGCAGATGAACCAGTATCAATGCTTGATGTATCTATAAGAGCTGGTGTTTTAGACCTGTTGAAGAATTTAAGTAATAACCTCGGATTAGCAATGATTTATATATCTCATGATCTATCGACTATCCGTTATCTCTGTAAAAGAACAGCTATTATGTATTTAGGAAAGCTGGTTGAAGTGGGTTTAACAAAAAAAGTATTGGATAATCCCAAGCATGATTATACCAAGTTGTTATTATCTGCAGTCCCTATTCCTGATCCTGATTACAAAAGAGAAAAATCGGTAGACAAAGGCGAAATGCCAGATCAGATTAATTCGTATCCGGGATGTAATTTTGCACCTCGCTGTCCCAATAAAAAAGCAATTTGTGAAAAAGAAGAGCCGCCACTTATACAAATATCAAAAGATCATGAAGTGGCATGTCATCTTTATAAAAATAAATTTGAGAAATGATTAAATATACTATAAAGGGGTTGATTTTGTGAAAAAAAATGAAATAAGAATCTTAACTCCAACTGCTATGTTGGGTTATGGGTTCCCTGAAAAATGGTTTAATAAAGGATTAGAGATGGAACCTGATGTGATTGCAGTAGATTCAGGCTCAACTGATAGTGGCCCCCATAAATTAGGGCTTGGAGATATGACTTGTTCGAGAGATGCTTACTATCGAGATATATCGAAACTATTAAAGGCGGTATACGATCAAAAAATTCCTTTATTTATAAGTTCAGCAGCAGGAGCCGGTACCAATGAACAGGTAGATACATTTTTACATATTATTAAAGAAATAAGCAAAAAAAATGATTATCATTTTAACATTGCTGCAATTTATAGTGAAATAGATAAAGATTTTGTGAAAAATAAACTGCAAAATAATAAAATAAAACCGTGTGGACTTGTAGATGAGTTAACAGAAGAGGAAATAGATTTAGCTACCACAATTGTTGCTCAAATGGGTGTAGAACCATATATAAAAATATTAGAAGAAAAGAAAGATATTGATATTATTATTTCAGGTAGAACATACGATCCTGTCCCAATTGCTGCAATGGGTATTAAAAATAACTTTAATCCAGGTTTGTGCTGGCATTTGGGAAAAATAATGGAATGTGGAGCTTTGTGTGCTGAACCAGCCGGGAAAGTGATTTTTGGAATATTAAAAAAAGATCATTTTAAATTAATCCCCCTTAATCCTGATAATAAATGTACTGAATCGTCAGTTGCGGCTCACACTCTTTATGAAAAAAGTCACCCTTACATTTTACGAGGACCGGGCGGAGTTACTGATCTAACAGAAACAACTTTTAACCAATTAGATGAAAGAACAGTTAAAGTAAAAGGAAGCAAATTTATTCCTGATAAAAAGTATAATATAAAACTTGAAGGTGCAAAAAAAGTTGGTTTCAGATCAATTTTTATTGCTGGGATGAGGGATCCAATCGCAATTAAAAATATTGATGAAATTATTAACCATGTTAAAAAAGATGTAGAAGAAAACTTTAATGATATACCTAAAGCAGATTATAAAATGATATTTCATCTTTATGGAAAAAATGGTGTTATGGGAGAGCACGAATTTCAAAAAGATTTTATACCCTTAGAATTAGGGATAATATTAGAAGTGTTAGCCCCAGAGCAAGAATTGTCTGAAGCTATTTGTTCACGGGCGAGAACTGAATTACTACATGCTCCTTATGAAGGAAGAATTGCAACTGCAGGCAATATTGCACTTCCATTTACACCATTGGAAATTAATTTAGGCCATGTTTGTAGTTTTAATGTTTATCACCTTATGGAGATAGATAATCCTATAAGTCTATTCCCAATAAAGTATTTGGAGGTATAAGAATGAAGAAAAATGTATTATTAAAAGATGTAGCAAAAGTAATACGCAGTAAAAATGCTGGTCCATTTGAGATCACTTTAGATATCATTTTAAAAAATAAAAGTGAATATCAAAAATTAAAATCTTCTGGTGTGATTAATAAAGAGTTGATAGCAGATTTATATCACTTGCCCATTGACAAAATAATTCATTTTGTTTATTTTGATGCAGCGAACGCAATAAAAATAACTATTCCTAGACCTCGTCCTCAGGGTAGTGTTGGTGAGATTGATATGCACGCAGCTCAACAGCATGTTCCATTGATGAATATATTGATAAGATAATGAGGAAATTGTTTTTATCTTTTTATCAACTGGTTATAAGGTTTTTTAAAGTTGGTGATTAAATTTTACAACAAGAGAACAATAAATAATTTCAAAAGGCAGGCAAAAATATTAAGCCGATTTATTTTAATTAAGACTGGCATTTATATTTATTTAAAAATCAATAGAATGATAGTACAAAACCTTTCGGTTATGCTATTTATTAACCTTATCATGTCAACGATGGTAAGGTTTTTAATAGTTTAATAGGCATGTACTAAATTTATAAGGAGAAAGTCCCGAATTCCGAACATGATTTAAAAATTATCTGATGAAAAGGGTGTTGTGGGTGGTTACGAATCTGAAGGAAGTCTAAGGCAAAAATTTGCTCCGAAGTATTAACTGGCTTATTGTTTCCTGAATTATTCATAGCACTTTTAAAAAAGACTTTTTTCAATAAAA
>Ga0209947_1000076_pt1 | contig 49006 bp, 46 predicted proteins | sample SalPonR2_B_D2_MG_FD_185706 | JGI IMG/M metagenome (GOLD analysis project Ga0209947, IMG submission 185706) | Salt pond soil microbial communities from South San Francisco under conditions of wetland restoration - Salt Pond MetaG R2_B_D2_MG... ...
GGGCAGATAAATTATATTCTTTTCTTAAATCATAAATAGTAAAGTATTCTGTTATAGTATCCAATACCAGATAAAGAAATATTACTATAGAAACATAGATAAATAATTTGATAGTAAAAATTAGATCTTGAGATAAAAAATTATATAATTTAAGTTCAATATTATAGTAAAAAAACAATACCACTGCAGCTAATCTTAAAAGAATATTTAAAACAATAAATTTATTTTTTTTATTATGGTAATTATATGCTTTTTCTCTTCTTTTTTTATTAAATAGTCTTGTAAGTTCTTTTTCTTTCATTTATTAGGACTCCTTATTTAAAAACAAATATATATCTTTTTTAAAAAATGTTCTTTATATTAAACTATTCAATATATTACAAAATATTCCTGTTAATTAATAATAATTACTGATAAGCAAAAATCTAATTACACATTATCATTATCAATTAATTTTTTTAAGCGATTAACTATATTCTTATTTATAAACTTATCAGTATCTTCTAGTATATTTTGAATAACGTTTAATAACTTTTTTTCACCCGGCCAGTTCTTTTTGATAATTTCTGGGTTCATCTCATTAAAAAAATCATTTAAAATATATGCAGTTAAAGCCACATCATCAATATAACCTATAAGCCCCATTAATGCTTCCGGGAGAAAGTCAAAGGGGGTAATGAAATATGCAATTACTGCCCCCAATTTAATTTTTTTGCTCTTAGGTACCTCTTTATCCTGCATTAATTTTATTAATAAATAAAACAGGTCAGGAGCTAAAAGCAAATATTCTGGTAACTCTTCGTTCTTAGTTATCTTATTAACTCCATTTTTTATTTTATTCCTTAACTTATAATAATAGTTATATTCTTTTTCCATATTTTTTCTCCTATAAATTTTTCTCAACTTGCTTAATCTTAAATGCATTAAAGATATCTGTTCTTGTAATTATACCGACTAGTTCATCCTCCTCCATAACCATCAGTCGGCCAATATCTTCTTCTAAAAGAATCTGAAGGGCTTTATTTACATCAGCATCAGGTGAAATCTTTTTTATGTCTTCTGACATGATATCTCTCACTGTTACTTGGGCATGTTTTTCAGACTTAATATTTCTAATATCTTCCATAGTAACACAGCCAATTAATTTTCCATCTTCTAAAATAGGATAACCACTGTGACTTTTTTGCAGCATCTTATTTAAAAGCTCTTTAACAGTTAAGTCTCCTGAGATATACTTAACATCTTTACTCATTAGGTCTTTAACCTTCAAATCAGCCAGGGTCTCTTTTATCATACTATACTGGAACTCCTGATTGGCTCTCATATAGATGAAAAAAGCAATTAATATTAATATGAAATTTCCATAGAGAAAGCCAATTATACCAAATAAAAATACAATTACTTTACTTACAGTGACAGCTATTTTAGTAGCAGTTAAAAAATCATTTTTACGGGCTAATAAAGCTCTTAAAACTCTCCCACCATCATTGGGAAACGCAGGAATTAAATTAAAAATAGCTAGAAACACATTTAATTCACCTAGATATAAAATAAGAAATACCAGGTCTGGCATAAATATATTTGCTGTTAACGTAGCTATTAAAATCATAGTAAGCCCGATTGCCAGACTTACCATTGGACCAATAATAGATACTCTTAGTTCATCATTAGGTTTTTCAGACATTTCTTTTATTTCAGCCATTCCACCTAACAACATTAAGGTGATACTATTAATTTTCTGTCCTCGTGATCGGGCCACAAAAGAATGTCCTAATTCGTGTAAAGCTACACTCCCAAATAAAAATATCGTGATAATTAATCCTAAAACATAGTCTGGAATAACCATATTTTGATATGAAATATTCATGAGATTTGCCATCGTCTCTATATTGGTAGAAACTAACCAGGCTATAAAAGGTAAGGCAATAATAAAACTAATATGTAACTTAATAGGTATATCTGATATTTTACCTATTTCAAAAGAATTTTTAAACATATCTATCCCACCTTTTTAAAATTCAAATTCTAATTTCTTTTCAAAATCAAAGGATTTTCTATGAATAGGACTAAATCCTTGCTCTTTGACTACCTGTCGGTGCTTATTTGTGATATATCCATGGTTTTTTGAAAAATTATATTCAGGATATTTCTTGCCTAGTTTTTGCATTTTATTTTCCCTATATATTTTTGCAACAATAGAAGCACAAGCTAATGAATATATTTTCTTTTTAGTGCTTTCGACCACCTTACTATTTTTATCATTTAGACCATATCTATAATATATATAGTATATCTTTTCTTTATCTACTTCAGCTTCCCTATCTATATTCGATTTTAATCTTTGATAGCCCTGTATAATTGCTTTTTTCAAACCAATATCATCAATCACAGAAGCTTTAATATGTTTTACTTCAATAACTTCTGCCTTATCTTTTATTATGTTAAATAGTTTTTGTCTCTGCTGGGTAGATAACTGATTAGAATACTCAACCCCTTTTATTTCAGTAAATCTATTTAATTTAATCGAAGTAAAAGTTAAGGGACCCGCTGCAGCTGGAAGCCCGGTTACATAAAAGCCATAAATGCTTTCATAACCCTTATTATATATCTGATTCTCAATATTTTTATATTCTGCTAATTTTTTTTGCGCTATTTTATTCTCTTTATACATTTTTTCACATTGAACAGCTAAATCAGATGTGGTCTTTCTTTTATCTGCATAAAGAGAATCAATAAGATTTCTATCAATCTCAACCTCATTAATTAGATCTCTTATTTCTGATATTGTTTTATCTCTAATATTATATTTGTCTTCAAACTGTAATTTTGGTTGATATTTCATTGAATTCACCCTTAAATAGAATATATAATATCTTAATTATATAATTATTCATAAAAGGCTAAATTCCTCTTAAAATTAGGTATATAAACAAAAAACCCCGACTGTAAAAGCCGGGGAGATCCTTTCGAAGAACTTATATATTTAAAGTTTTACAACATTTTCTGCTTGAGGTCCGCGATCAGCTTCAACGATTTCAAATTCCACTTCTTCGCCTTCCTCTAAAGACTTATATCCTTCTTCCTGAATAGCAGAAAAGTGTACAAAAACGTCCTCATCAGAATCTTCTCTCTCAATAAAGCCAAAACCTTTCTTAGAATCAAACCATTTAACTTCACCTGTGTAAATCATGTAAAATATTCCTCCTGTATATAAATAGTTTTAATAGTGGTGCCGGGGATCGGGCTCGAACCGATACGGGAAAATAATTCCCACCGGATTTTAAGTCCGATGCGTCTGCCAATTCCGCCACCCCGGCGGGCTGCAACAATTGTTGCAACATTAAAGATTATAATATAAATAAATGGTCATGTCAAGGGGTTAGAATATTTGATTTCTTCTTCCTCTGGCTCTTTTATTTCTCCAGACTTAAATAAAGCAAATTCTGTAGCCGCCGAGCCTGATATTTCGGTAAAAAGACTCGTAAACAGGATAATATTAAAGATAATTACAGCTACATCTACTTCGGTGTTTTGAATATGAGCAAAATCTCTCTGTACCACATAAGCTAAATCTAAAGCAACACCAATTTGCGGCATTAGACCAAATCCAATGTATTTTTGCACATTTTGAGGTGCTTTTGCTAATCTTGCTCCTAAAGAAGCGCCCCCTATCTTACCAATCAGTCTTGCAATGGTATAAATAATCGCTACTATCATAAAAGAACTCGTAAATATATTAGTAATCTGTATTTTAGTACCGGCTAGGATAAAAAATATAGCATATAAAGGCATAGTAAGGGTATCAATTAGATCTGCTACCCCAATATGTTTTTGAGCAAAGTTACAAAAAGCAAAACCTACAAATAGATTGTAAATTAAAGGTGATAGGTGTAAAGCAATTGATAAAGCTGATCCTCCCACCACTGTTAATAAGACTAAAAACACCTTCTGCTTTTTAGAATGATCAAAACTTATATAACGCTGAGTTAAATAACCAATAAAAAGGCCTAATCCAGTCGCTGATATTATTTTAAAAGCAGGTATAATAAATCCATTAATAGCATTTAATGTTTGGTTAGGGTCAACAGTTATTAAAGAAATTGGTTCTACAAAACTAAAGATTACTAAAGCTAAAGCCTCATCTAAGGCTAATACAATCATTAAAGTTGCAGAAAATTCTCCCTGAACTCCATATTCTCTTAATATCAATACCGTTGCAGCTGGAGCAGTTGCAGTTGCAAAGGCACCTAATAATATTGCTAAATATAGCGGCTTCCCCAAATATAACATACTCATTGTTACTAATACAAAAGCTCCAATTGATTCTAATAAAATAATTAGGGTGAACTCTGATTCAAGTTTTTTAAGAACCTTTAATGAAAGGGAAGTACCAATTGTAAATGAAATAAAAGAAACAGCTAATATAGTTACAAAGTTAAATGAGTTAATTAAGTATGTATACCATTCAATAAACTCCAGGCTAAAAAAAGGTACTTGTTCTACCAAACTAGAGCTAAAAAGAGTACCTATTATTACATACCCAGCTACACTGGGCAAACGATACTTTTCCGTAAAAGTATGAATTAAGAAAATAAATAATAGTAATAATCCGATTATAAAGATAACTTTATAGCTCTTATGATGGAGCATCATCCAGTTTTGAATTTCTAGTAGGTCATGTGTATAATCCATTTATAACATCCTTTTTAAATATTTTCTTCTAAGATCCAGATATATTCATAAGGTTTCAAATCATAATCTTCATAACTTGAACTCTCATCTTTAAGATTATTTACAATAGTTAATATTTTATCTTTTGTCTTTCTTTTTGAAATTAGTAAATTATCCTTTACTTCATATTCAACATCTGATTTAAAGATTTTAAGATTATCATTTTTTAAATTAATCATTTCTTTAAGGCCTCTATAAATTAAACCAGGGTCACTGCTAGGTTCTTTTAAGGCAGTTTCCTTTTTTTGTTCGTCAAAAGGCCCTCTATTTAAATAACGGCTGTCAGTATAACCAAATTTATCATTCATTTTATTATAAAATTTTAAATCATTTTCCATAGCTATTTCATCACCAAAATAGATAATAGGAGTACCTTTTATGGAAAATAATATTGAATAAGCTAAAAGTACTTTACTTACATCTTGGTCTAATAAGTTATAAAGACGGCCTGAAATTCCTTCCCCATCTCTAAAAGTCCATTTCTCTTCTTTTAAATAATGTTTATTCATTAACTCTCTTTCTTTTTCAGTAACAAATTCTAAAGTGAGTTCATCATGACACCTTAAAAAAGTAAACCAAGCTGTTCCTGCTGGTTCATTTAAATTACCAATGATATCCAGTTGCTTTTCTAAATAAGATGTGTCTTGTTCAGCAATTGATAAAAATATTCTAGGCATAATAGGGAAATTATAAACCACATGACATTCATCACCTTTACCTAGATATTCTATTACATCTTCAGGCATCTGGTTAGCTTCTGCAATCATTACAGTCCCTTTTGCTATATAATCAAAACTTTCCCTAAATATTTTTAATATCTTATGAGTTTCTGGTAAATTTTCACAGTCAGTACCTTCTTTTTTCCATAAAAAGGGAGCAGCGTCCATTCTAAAGCCATCAACTCCCTTAGCCCGCCAATATGTAAACGCTTTTAACATCTCATAAAGCAATTCTGGGTTTTTATAGTTTAAATCCGGTTGAATATCATAAAATCTATGAAAATAATAATCATCAGTTTCTTTATTATAAGTCCAATTACTGTTAGAAATACCTTTTAAAAGTAAGCGGGTATCAGTATATTTTTCTTTATCTTCATTCCAAATATAAAAGTCCCGATAACGAGCATCTTTAGCTTTGCGTGCATCTTGAAACCATTCATGTTGATCAGAAGAATGGTTAACAGCTATATCAAAAACAATTTTAATATTTCTAGCATGAGCTTGTTTTAAGAATTCAAAAAACTGTTGATTATTGCCCAGTTCATCTCTAATTTTATAATAATTAGAAATATCAAATCCCTGATCAACCATAGGAGATTCTAAGATGGGAAGAAGCCAAAGGGTATTTACCCCTAATTGATCTAGATAATCTAATTTATCTATTAAACCTGTAAAATCCTCTGCAAAGAGATCGACATATAAAGAATAGACAATACCTTCTTGGTGCCAGTTTTTATTATCTGGTCGGTAGTCAACCTCCTTCTCCCTTTTTGTTAATAATTCTTTGAGCTTATTTAGATATTTCTTTTCATCTCCATAAAGATCTTCCCATAACTCATCTATTTTATTTAGCATAACTGCCTCCTTAATTAAGCTTCTATCAATAACCCGTGTAACATATCATAATCACTTACTCTTAATTTTAAAGATCTTAAATTCTTCATAATCTCAATTAAAATTACAATTCCAGCAATAATTATATCAGCACGATCTGGATTTAGCCCTTTAACTTTTTTTCTTTTGGCTAAATCAAGCTTCCTTAATTTATCTAATACTTTATTAACTTGAGAAAAATCTAACACATAATCATGAATAGCTTGCGGATCATAATTTTCTAATTTTAATAAAATAGCAGCAAGAGTTGTAATCGTTCCTCCTACTCCTATTAAATTATCTTCACCAGTTAAAATTTCTATTTCTTTTTCTAATTCTTGCTCTACAAACTTACTCATTTTTTTAATAACATTCTTACTAAGTTCTAATGCGGGGTCAGCTATAAATCGTTCAGTCAGCCTCACTGCTCCGATATCTAAACTTTTCATTTCAACCTGTTCTTCCTCTATATTTTTACAGATAAATTCAGTACTTCCCCCACCGATATCAATAATAATATAATCTGAAAAGTCATAACCAAATGTAACACCTTTAAAGATAAATTCGGCTTCCTTTTGGCCAGAAATTATTTCCAAATCATACCCAATTTCTTCTTTTATTAATTTTTGGAACTTCTCACCATTATTTACATCTCTAAGGGCACTTGTGCCGACTAATTTGTAAGAGGAAACATCATATTTATCTATCTCTTTTTTAAAAGCTCTTAATGCTTTTAAACCCCTCTCAACTGCTTTTCCGTTCAAACGTTTATTCTTATCTACTCCTTCTCCTAAACGAGTGGTAATTAAATCTTTTTTAAGGACCTTAAGTTCTCTTTTTTTGAGGTCTGCAATTAATAAGCGGGTAGAATTTGTACCCATTTCCATAACTGCTTTAATCATCTTTTTTTAACTCCTTACATATGCTGCACTTTTCTGGCCAACCTATTTTCTCAAAAATAATTTTACCTACAGGATTTTCATTGTTTACCAAGTAATCTGCTGTATGAGTATGGAGACATTTAATTCCCTTTTTTTCTTTAATTCCACCTATACCCGATTCTTTTAAAGTATATAATATATCCAGTGAAATTTCTTTGATTTCATTTATTTCAACTTTTTTAAGCATTTCCATTCTTTTTTTAGCATACTTTTTATGTAACTTTTCTAATTTATCTTTTAAAACTTTATTATTATTTATTTGCTTTTGTATTTTTTCTATCCATCCCTGTTCTTCTATAATAGAAATCTCCTTATTTAAATAAGGGCAGGTCAACCAATATGTAGTTGGAAATACTCTTTTTTTAAAAAAAGGGTATACCTTAATAACAGCAGGATAACCAAAAGGACATTTAACAGATACTTCAACCATCCCTTCTGGTTCTCTCTCAATCTGTTTTTTTATTATATTATAGTGTTTACTATCTTTTATATTCATAAATACCAACCTAATTTTATATATTTTCACTTTGGATTATACCATAATTTCATTGAATCGCAAAATACATATACAAAAATACCCCATAAAAACGGGGTATCAAAATATTTTTATATATTATAAAATAAAAAACACCCCCACTTGGGGATGCTCAAATACAAATATATATTAAAATTTATTAATTTCTACCACTATCACTTCGCTTTTCGACTCTCTTTTTTAAGTCACTTTGCCTTTCGCTACTTTGTTGTAAAAACTCATCCATTTTTTCTTCAAAAGACTTGTTAGGTGCATGGTCAATTCTATCAGAAGGGTCATTTAATTGTTTGATAGAAAGACCTATCTTCCCATCATTATCAATATTAATAACCTTAACTTTCACTTCTTCGCCTTCTTCTAGAAAATTTCCAATATCCTTTACATAGGTATTAGCTATTTCAGAGATATGAACTAAACCAGTTTCTCCATTTGGTAATTCAATAAATGCACCAAAATTTGTAATACCTGTTACTTCACCTTTAACTGTACTTCCAACTTCAACGGACATATTTAAAAAAATTCCTCCTTGATATTTAATGTAAACTAATTATATTATAGATAATTTGCCATGTCAAATGATATTAAGACAAATTTAAAGCTTTCTAGACAAAGATATACGTTTTCTCTTTGCGTCAATATCAATTATCTTGACCCGAACAGTGTCACCAACCGAAATAACATTTAATGGATGCTCTACATATTTATAACTTAATTCTGAAATATGGATAAGACCATCTTGCTTAACACCAATATCTACAAAAGCACCAAAGTCGACAACATTTCTAACTGTACCTTTAAGAATCATACCTACTTCTAAGTCTTCAAACTTCAAAACTTCATTTTTAAAGATAGGCTCAGGCAACTCATCTCTAGGGTCTAAGCCGGGTTTCTTTAGATTCTTAATTATATCTTCAAGAGTATATTTCCCAATATCACTATTATTTAGAACTGACTTTTTGTCTAACTCATTTATGTCTAATCTTAATTGACTTAATTTATCTTCATTTAAAATATCCTGGGATTGATAACCTAATTCTTTTAAAATCAAGTCTGCTTCCTGATAACTTTCAGGGTGTATGAATGTATAAGCAAAAGGATCTGCTTGACTGAAAAACTGTAAAAAACCAGAGGCTTGCTCATAGGTTTTAGCGCCGACTCCATACACATCTTTGATTTCTTTTCTCTTTTTGAACTCCCCATTTTCCTGACGATAATTAACTATTTTATCCGCAACTGAACTATTAATACCAGAAACATACTGTAATAATGAAGCTGAAGCAGTGTTTAAATTTACACCTACCTGGTTAACGACTGATTCCACTACTTGGTCTAAGGACTCCTTTAATTCAGTCTGATTTACATCATGTTGATACTGACCTACACCTATAGAACGTGGGTCTATTTTAACAAGCTCAGATAGAGGATCCTGTAGTCTTCTTGCAATAGAGATTGCTCCTCTTACACTCACATCTAAATCAGGGAATTCCTTAATAGCTTCTTTGGAAGCGGAATAAACAGAAGCACCCGCTTCATTGACTATTATATATTTAAAATTTTGTTCTCCTCCCAAATCTGAAACAAACATCTCTGTCTCACGAGAAGCAGTACCATTACCAATTGCAATTGTGTCAATATTATATTTAGTTAATAAATTTTTTATTTTCTCAGCAGCCTTATCCTTTTGTTTTTGCGGTGGATGAGGAAAAATTGTTTTGTATTCTAAAAAATTGCCCATTTCATCAATGGCAGCAACCTTACAGCCGGTTCTAAAACCGGGGTCAATCCCTAATATTTTATGACCTTTATAAGGTGGAGTTAACAGCAGGGATCGTAAATTATCTTTAAATATTTCAATTGCACCTTCTTGAGCTCTTTCAGTTAATAAATTCCTGAGTTCTCTATTTAAAGAAGGTTCAATTAATCTTTTAAATGAATCCTTAATAGTTTCATCTAAGATTTTAGATTCTTGAGCCATTTCTTCTGATAAGATAGTGTCTTTAATTATATTAAGCATTTTTTCTTCATCATGCTCAATTTTTACCTTCAATACTTCATCATTTTCTGCTCTGTCTATTGCTAGTACCCGATGATCTGGAATCTTATTTATTTTTTCTTTATAATCATAATAAAGTTCATATTTATTATTTTCATCTTCAACACCTTTATCTTTTTGAGAAACTATAAAACTTCTTTCTTTCATCTCAGACCTTAGATTTTTTCTGACCACATTGTTATTAGAAATCATATCTGCAATTATATCAGCTGCACCTTGCAGAGCATCTTCTATTGTAGTTATTTCTTTTTCTTCATCTATAAATTCTTCTGCTTTTTTATCTAATTCGGCTTCTTTATACCCCTCTGAAATATACTCAGCTAAGGGTTTTAAACCCTTATCAATAGCTTTTGTGGCCCTTGTTTCTCGTTTTTCCTTAAATGGTCTGTAAATATCTTCAACTTCCTGTAAAGTTGTTGCATTTTGTAACTTATCCTCAATTTCATCAGTTAGTTTTTCTTTTTTAGCAAGGGTATTTTTAATTTCTTTTTTACGTTCAAAGAGGTTAGTTAAATATTCATATTCCTCATCTATATTTCTGATCTCAGTTTCATCTAATCCACCAGTTTGTTCTTTTCTATATCTTGCAATAAAGGGAATTGTATTACCATCTTCTATTAATTCTATGACTGCTTTCACAGATTTTTGTTTAAGATCTAATTTGTTAGATATTATTTTTACAATTTCATTCATTAATTATCATCCTACTCCTCTGTGTTTTGCTCATTTTGTTCTTCTTGATTATTTCTATCTTTTTCTTCTTCTACAGGTATTAAAAGAATTTCACCCGGTTTTACTAAACCTAACTCTTCCCGGGCAATTTTTTCGACATAAGCGGGGCTTTTTACCCTTTCTATCTCTTCTTTGAGCTCTTTATTTTCATCTATTTGACTTTGTACCTGCTGTTGTAGGCTATTTAATCTATCTTCCATCTGGTTTACCTTCCGAATATTCATCATAAGTTTAAATGAAAAGATTACTATTACAATAATTAGTAGATAAAACATAGCCTTTTTAAAGAAAGTCTCAAAATTCATTTTATCTGCCCCTTAATTAAATATGTTCAATTATCTATCAAAATAAATGCTTTTACCAGAAGCAGAAATAGGTATACCTACAACTACTTCACCTTCTATTAAGCCCATCTTTTTAGCGGCAACACCTATTCTATACATAATTCTATTGTCTACATTTAAAATACTAGCAGTTTTTACTGCAGAACCTAATGCTATGCCAAGGTCCATTAAACGCCATGCACATATTGGTCCATCAAATTCTGGGCCTACTTTTATTTGTAAATCTTCACATTTATCAAAACCACATGCCCCACAATTTAAACCCAACACATCGGCTTCGTTTAAAGAAAGTAAAACAACTTGGTCACTTTTTCTCACATTTTCGCCATCACGATCGAAATTACCTTTACCACTTTCATTACCATAGTTTATCATTTCATCAGCTAGTTTTCCAATTTTATCTTTACCAATTACCTTAATTTCTACATAATCACTCCCTGCAGCTTTGGGAGCAGTTCGAGCTGATACAGCCATTAATTCAGCAGCAGTTTCCATTATATTCAATTTATTTCCTCCTTAATAATTAATAAAACAGCCGGTATTACCCGGCTGTTTATTATTTTTAAAATATCTTTTTCCTAAAATATTGATTCTTCGGTTTCATTATCAAATATATGCATTTTCCTTGTATATACACCTAATTTAATTTTATCGCCGACTTCAGCATCACTTTCTGCATCTACTCTTGCAATCATTTCGTGTTCATCTACAGATAGATAAAGATAAATTTCTGAACCCATAGGTTCTACAACTTCTACTTCTGCTTCAAATGAATTTTCAGATGTAATATCTAAATCATGAGTAATTCTTGCATCTGTGAGGTCCTCAGGTCTAATACCAAAGACAACTCTTTTACCAACATAATCTTTTATTTCATCTGTAAATTGCTCGGGTACCTTAATTCTAAAAGCGCCAAAGCCTTCTGCAAAGTAATCCTCGCCATCTTTTTCAATCTTAGCATCCATGAAATTCATTGCAGGACTTCCTATGAAACCAGCAACAAACATATTGTTTGGATGATTATATAATTCGAGGGGTGAATCTACCTGTTGGATATATCCATCTTTAAGTACAACAATTCTGTCACCCATTGTCATCGCTTCAGTTTGATCGTGAGTTACATAAATAACAGTAGTTTTTAATCTATCATGTAATTTACTTAATTCTGTCCTCATTTGTACACGTAATTTCGCATCAAGATTTGAAAGAGGCTCATCCATTAAGAATACCTTAGGCTCTCTTACAATAGCTCTACCAAGTGCAACACGCTGTCTCTGACCACCGGATAACTGCTTGGGTTTACGATCTAAGAGAGGTTCAATACTTAAAATTTCAGCTGCTTCTTGGACTCTTCTCTCTATCTCATCTTTAGGGAACTTTCTTAATTTTAGACCAAAAGCCATATTATCATATACATTCATATGAGGATAAAGAGCATAATTTTGAAATACCATGGCAATGTCTCTGTCTTTAGGTGGAATATCATTTACTACTGTATCTCCTATTTTAATCTTACCTTCTGTAATTTCTTCTAATCCGGCTATCATTCTTAAGTCAGTTGACTTACCGCAACCAGAAGGTCCAACTAAAACCAAAAATTCCTTATCCCTAATTTCTAAGTCCTGATCCTTCGCGGCGACTACATCACCAAATCTTTTTGTAACATTTTCAAAAGTAACACTAGCCATTAATTAATTCCTCCCTTGATTAATTTTTGTGGACTCACACTTTTTTAGTTCAGGTTTTAAAACTTTAATTTCTTCTTCAGCTTCATCATTATTTATTAAATTAATTAATACCTCTGCAGCCATTTTACCTGCTTGACCTAGAGGTTCAACAACTCTAGTAAGTTCAGGTTCAACAATAGAATTTATAATTGTGTCACCATAAGATATAACTGGATAATCTTGGGGAATAAAGTAGCCCCCCATTTTAATAGATTCTACTAGTCCAACTGATAATAAATCTCCTGTTACAAAAAAACTGTCCGGTGGGGTTTTTAAATCTACTAGGTTTAAAAAGGCCTGGTAGCCAGCTTCTCTACTGCCATCAGTTTCAATAATTAAATCTGGATTAAATTTAATATTTTTTTCGCTCAAAGCATTTCTATATCCTTTTACTTTTTCACTCTCAATATAATCATTACTTTCACCTGTAATTAAGGCTATATTATTATAACCCAACTTCAGCAAATGGTTGGTAGCAAGATATGCCCCATAACTTGAATCAATTAATATTGTAGGAATTAAAATCTCTTCACATAGTCTATTAACTAATACTATATTATCATTACCTCTTAATTTAGTATTAACTATATGCTGATCAGCTATTTCGCCTCCTAATATGATTGCTCCATCAACTCTTTTTTCTTCTAATAGATTTAAATAAGACTTCTCTTTATCTAAGTCATTATGAGTATTACATAAAATTATTTGATATCCAGCTTCTTCTGCCAATGACTCAATATTTTCAATAATCTTAGAATAATTTCCTTTTGAAAGCCCAGGTAGTAATAAAGCTAGAATATGGGTTTCTTGTTTTGCTAGTCCTTGAGCTAATTTATTTGGTTTAAAATTATATTCTTTTGCAATTTTTAGTATTTCTTGCCTTGTTTTTTCTCCAACTCCCGGCTTACCATTAATAGCTCTTGAAACCGTTGACTCGGCAACTCCAACCATTTCTGCTATATCCTTTAGGGTCAACGGCAAAATTAAAACCTCCTTTTTACGCAAGGGCTTGCGCAACTCTATATAAGTAATTCAACATTAATGTGAAAAATCCTTTTTAATTTTCAAAAAATTATTCAGAAATATACCAATTAAGATTGCGGGAAACTTCTTTTATGGAAAGATTATCAAAAACGGAGTTAAACTGGCTGATACCTTGGTCAAGATAATTAAAGTATCCGCCACCTTCTAACTTTTCAATTATATCTACAAAAAACTTATGCTGAAATTTATAATCTTGAATTAGAACTATTTTTTTAGCTATTCTTTTAGTTTCTTCGAAAAATTTATGACGGATATTTTGATCTAAGCCATGCGCTACCATGGCTGAAATAACCATATCATAAGAATTATCAGCAAGATCCAAACCTTCTCTTATATCCCCTTTTTCACAATAAAGATCATTATTAATTCCTCTTTTTACCATTTCAGGGGCTACATCTATTCCAGTAACTGAAAAGCCTCTTTCTTTAAATACATAACCAAAAGCCCCTGTACCACAACCTATATCTAATACTGTATCAATATCTTTGTTTTCTATAACATTAATATTTTTATCTACTATCCGGCCATAATACCAAACCTGGTATTTAAAAAAGAGTTGATAATAAGGAGCTATATTATTAAATAATTTTCCATGCTCATCCATATTCATTCCACCTATTATTATTTAGAATTTAAGATTTTATCTAAATCAATTTCTTTAACAGTATCAAAACGATAATGAGCATGTCCCACTCTTGTTTCAGGACCAATTCCAACTGCAGTCATATTAGCTGCAAGAGCAGCGTCTATACCAGCCTCTGCATCCTCAAATACCAAACATTCTTCTGGTTTTAAATTCAGTTTTTCAGCTGTATGCAAAAAGAGATCAGGAGCTGGTTTTGAATTCTTAACACTATACCCATCAGAAATTGTATCAAACATATCTTTGATGTCTAATTTGTTAACCACTATTTTTGTATTTTTACTGGCAGAAGCAATCGCCATTTTATATCCTTTTTCTTTAACTCTTTTTAAAATATCTTCAATACCATCTAATAAATTATCTTCTGTAATACTTTTTAAATACTCTCTATAGTAGTTATTTTTTCGTTCTGCTAATTCTTTTCTTTCTTCGGGTGTTGCTTTTTTATCATTGGCTTCTAATAACAAATCAAGACATTCCATCCGGGAAACACCTCTAAACTTTTCATTAAATTCACGATCAAAAGCTAGACCTTCTTCATCTGCCAACTTTTGCCATCCCAAATAATGGTATTCAGCAGTATCGGTAATAACACCATCCAAATCAAAAATAAATCCTTTTATCTCTGCCAATGTGCTTTGCCTCCTTTATAGTTGAAATTTTTTTAAACATTTTATATCTTCATCTAAAGTTGGCCGCCAAATTTCTATCTCTTCTGCCTTGCATTTGCGCGGAGTCTGGATACCTTCAAATCTGAAACATAGATTTTGAAAAGCTTCATCAAAACTTTGCCTCTGTTCTGTAAAAACAGTACTTGCCAATGAAATATGGAATTTCCAATTTTTATAGTTTTCTATTGTTGATACATTTTCAGTTGACAATTTTTCATGTAATTCTTTACTGAACTGAACTAACTGCTTGTTTTCTTCTACATTCAGGACTAAAAAATTGTTGTCCTTAAAAGAATAACAGTCGAAATTTTTTACAAGAATATCTATCTTAGAATACTTCAAAACAAGAGAATTAATAATTTTTACAGCATCTTTTAATCGATCTTTATATATTCTATCTAGTGTAATATGAATTTCAGGGTAAATATCGTCTGGATATAAATCAAATTGATCATGTAATTTCTCCTGTAAAAATTCTGCTAAATCTAACACATCTCCACTAGGTTTAAGTACAATAAAATATTCGTTTTTAAAGGAAGAACTTTTAACCATAAAATATCCCCTCATATTTTGTATTAATGAAATTGCATAGTTTTTTATGGCTATGAATTTCATTAACATTATTATTTTCTTTGATTTTTTTATATAATTCAGTAAATTTACCTTCTGTAAAATCACGTTTTTCAATATCATTATTCATCATAAAGAGAATATCTTTATCTTCAAAATTAGCTAAAACTTTTATATTATCTAAATTACCCCAACCAAAGGGAGTATCCGAAATTATAATCAAATCTGCATCCTTCATTTTTTCTTTGTTTTCTTGCATTGCATATTCATCAATTGGAGCAAAAGGTGGTATTTCAACTACTTCATAATTTAATCTTTTAGCCTCTTCCCAATCAGAATCACCTCGATTTAAAACACCTGTACTCACCCCAATATTTAAATCATTTAATATATTCATGATATCTTTACCGGTCCCCCCACCACAAATTAAATGTACTTTAAAATCATGTTCCTTAATCTTTTGATTATTTTTTTGCCGGGGAATGATAATCACATAAGGCCTTTCAGTAATGGGGTTATATTTGATATCTACTTGAGTATTATATACATCACTAATATTTTCTTTAGTAATTACTTCTTCTACTTCACCTATGCTATGTATTTTACCCTTATTTAATAATATTAATCGCTCACAGTATTGACTAATTAAGTTAAGATCATGGGAAACAGCTAAAACAGCCATCTCTAATTCTTCATTTAAATCTGAAATTAAATCGAAGATATTTCTTTGATAATTTATATCTAAGCTTGCAGTGGGTTCATCTAAAAGTAAAAGTTCCGGTTCTTGTACTATCGCTCTCGCTATAATAACTCTCTGTCTTTCTCCCCCACTTAAATTTTTAATGGACTTCTCTTTAAATTTTGCTGTATCGGTTAATTCCATAGCTTCTTTTACTTTTTCTTTATCTTTTTGACTAATTCTACCCCATCTGTCTTGATATGGATTTCTCCCCATCATAACCAGGTCATATACAGTAAAATTAAAGTTTACTTTAGTATCCTGGGGTACCACTGCCATTTTCTTGGCTAACTCTTTATAAGAATAATCATTTAATAAATTTCTATCTAGATATATAGAACCCTTATCAGGGTCTAGTAACTTACTAACATTCTTTAATAAAGTAGATTTACCAGAACCATTAGGACCAATAATACCAATAAATTCATGGTTTTTTAAATGAAAATTAATTTCATGCAGAATTTTTTGTTTTGCGTAAGAAAAATCAATATTTTCTAATTTAAGCAATATTTATCACCATATTTCTTTTTTTGTCTTTCTTAGTAAGTATATAAAGTAAGGTCCACCAGTTAAAGCAGTTATAATACCAACTGGAATTTCCATTGGAGCTAGCAATATGCGAGCTAGATCATCACTTATTATTAAAAATATTCCACCTAATATAGCAGCAGTTGGAAATAATTTTTTATGATCAGGACCTACTAACATTCGGGCAATATGTGGTACAATCAAACCAATAAAACCAATACTACCACTTACTGATACCACAGAAGCAGTTACTAGTGAAGCTCCAATTATGAGAAATCTTTTGCTTTTTTCCACGTCTACTCCTAAATGCTGAGCATCTCTTTCTCCTAATAGTATTAAATTTAAATCTTTTAAAAAGAAGATGATTATAAAGTTACCTACAATAAAATAAGGTAACATTAATTTAATATCATGCCAACTAGCAGTAGACAAACTACCTAATAGCCAATAAACTATTTTACTTAAATCTCTGGTACCAATGACCATAAAAAATGACATAATAGCATTTAAGACAAACCCTACTGCAACTCCTGCTAAAAGAAAGGTTACCACAGGGACTTTATCTTTTGTTTTTGCTAGATTATAAACAATATATACAGTAATAAGAGAACCAAAAAAAGCCATTAAAGGTATCGTACTAAAAAAAAGAAAACTAATCTGTAAATTTAATACAATAGCGATAGTTACCCCAGTTCCAGCACCAGCTGAGATCCCAACAATATAGGGGTCAACCATAGGATTGCGAATAACACCTTGAAAAACAACCCCTGCAATCGAAAGACCAGCCCCCACTAAAAAACTTAATAAAACTCTTGGTAATCTAATCTGTTTAATGATTACATTTAAGGATTGTCTAACTTCTTGGTCAAAAAATAATATCTTTAAGACTCGAATCGGAGAAAGGTTAATAGAACCAAAACTTAAAGATAGTATCCCGACCACAAATAATAAAAGTATAATCGCTAATATTATATAAAAATAATTTATCTTATTTTCCATAAAGTATGCCTCCACTATAGCTTCTTAAAATATATAATAACACAAATTTATAATTATATCCACATTTGAAGTATTAAGGAAAGGACACCCCTCTAGGGTGTCCCCGTATAATATATTAATATTCAATTTTATCAAATTCATTAATCTTATACTTTTTATCATTAATTTCAATAGGTATGGTTTCTACACTGTTAATAACTTTAATCTTTACATATTTTTGATTAATTTCAATTTTATATTTATTTTTTCTTAATTTAATAAAAAAGCTTACCATATTCCATCTTTTAGAAAGGTGTGGGTCTATTTTTAAAATTCCATTTTTAAATCTAATACCAGCAAAACCAAAGATTATTGACTGCCATAAACCACCTAATGAAGCTGCGTGTAAGCCGGCATCACTGCTATTCATATTTTCACCTAAATCAATATTACTTGCCCTTTTAAATAGTTGATATGCCTTTTTCTTTTCTCCTAAATTAGCAGCAACGGTGGCATGAATACCCGGACTTAAAGAAGAGTCATGTAGAGTAAGCGGCTCATAATAGTCAAAATTTGCTCTAATAGTTTCCTCATTAAATTTTTCTTCTAATAAATAACTTAACATTACTACATCTGCTTGTTTTAAAACCTTAGATTTTGTGATCTCTTCCCAGCCTAAATCATCAAATATTTCTCCTACATCACCTTTTTTATACTTAGCTAGATCTATTTCTTTTAAGTTTTCAAAACCTTCAAATTGAGGTATTATATTATCTTTATCAGGTTCAGAGAGATAAATTTTATCTTTTTTAATAGACCAATCTTTTATTTCTTTTTCTTTTAAGTTAATCTTTCCTTTTAATTTATCAAAATAATCATTATGATTTTCTTTTAAATATTCTATATACTCAAAGGCTTTTTCAAACTGCCACTTTACCATATAGTTAATAAAGGCATTATTATCAATATGTTCTTTATACTCATCTGGCCCCATCACATTATTAATTTCATATTGATTTTTTTTATCATTATATTCTAATCTAGAAGCCCAAAATCTACTACTTTCAAAAAATACTTCAAAACCATATTTTTTCATAAAATTAATATCTCTAGTAGCCTGAAAATACTGATTAATAGCATATTGAATATCACAAGTTATATGTTGTTCGATTTCTCCACACCAAATCCGAATTTCTTCTCCTGTTAGGATATCAACTGCTCCATATTTAGGAGTAGTTTCTTGACCAGTTTCGGCACTTTCCCAAGCAAACATTGCTCCTTTATAACCATTTTCCTTTGCTTTTTGTCTTGCTCCATCCAATGTATTATATCTGTATTTCAAAAGATTTTTTGCTATATCAGGATAATTGTAAATAAAGAAAGGTAGAATAAATACTTCCGTATCCCAAAATACATGCCCTTTATAACCTTCACCACTTAAACCTTTAGCAGCAATACTTATACGCTCATCATGGGCAGGAGTCATTTGGATAAGATGAAAAATAGCAAAGCGAATAGAAAGTTGGTCAAAATCACTACCTGATATTTTTACATCACTTTCATCCCAGATAGAACGCCATTTTTTGAGATGATTGTTTTTGATATCATTATAATTTTTTTCTTTTAAATTTTTTAAATTATCTATCAGCTTTTTTTGCAATTGATCTCTGTTTTCAATTTCTTTATCTTTTAAAGTATATGCACTCAACCTCTTAATTATTTTGGCTTTTTGCTTTGATTGTAATGCAAATTTGTATTCCCGTTTTATCTTTCTTCTATCAGCTCTAAAGTCTTTTTGAGGTTCAATCTTATTTTCGTTTATATAAAAATCATGATGAAGACCGAAACTCATCTTTATATCTGATTGTTGGGTTTCAGGTTGATATACAATATAATCTTCAATTAATCTTTTTTCTCCTTCTTTTAAATGTTGAGTACCACTATTGCTTTGCCTACCATCAAATCCAGATACTATTTTTATTTCCCCAGCAAAATTAAGAGGTTTTAATTCAATTTTTGAAATTCCAGTATGAAGATTACTCATTGATATAAACCGCTCAAATAAAAATTCTATCATTTCTCCCTGGGGACTTTCCCAGATAAAACTTCTAGTAAGTAAACCTTCCTTAAGATTTAGTTTTCGGCTATATTCAAATACTTTACCTTTATCTAATTTAAATTTATCATTATTAATATAAATATCAGTTCTAACCCAATCTGGTAAATTGGGCATCTCAGTTACTTCACCAGGAAATTTGTCAAAAATACCAGAAATATAAAAACCGCGATTTTCTCCCGAATATTTTTCTTCTGTACTAGCTCTAAGACCCATATATCCATTACCTAAACTAAATATTGTTTCAAATTTTGCTTGATTTTCTTTTTTAAAGGCTGTTTCTTCAATGATCCAATTTTTATAAATATAATCTCCGCTATCATAATAAATAGTCATTATAACACCTCAATTTAATAAAAAACAGAAAAGTTTTTTAAATATTCACACTATTTAATATATAAAAATGGAGCGGAAAACGGGACTCGAACCCGCGACCTTCTCGTTGGCAACGAGATGCTCTACCAGCTGAGCTATTTCCGCTTGTTTAATTTAAAATGGTGGAGGGGAGAGGATTTGAACCTCTGTAGGCATCGCCGGCAGATTTACAGTCTGCTCCCTTTAGCCACTCGGGCACCCCTCCAAATATTTATTATTATATTTTAAAAACGCTTTAAAACTTAATATATCAGCGTTTCAATCCTTATTTATAGTAATATATTTTTGCCTATTTGTCAAGAGTAAAAACCAAATTGGTCATTAAAAATTTCTATAAAAGAAAAATAAAGAGGTTAAGTTTAAAACTTAACCCCCTTTGCATATATATTTAAAACAGTCCAGTTATCTTCCCATTTTCATCAATATCTATATCTTCAGCAGAAGGTCTCTTCGGTAAACCAGGCATCTTAAGAACCGGTCCGGTTGAAGGTACTAAAAAGCCTGCTCCCGCTGATAAGGTTACCTTTGAAACTGAAACTGTAAAGTCTTTTGGCCTTCCCTTTAACTCTGGTTTGTCTGATATAGAGTTTTGGGTCTTAGCCATACAGATCGGTAAATCTCCATAACCCTGTTTCTCAAAGTTGGCAATCTGTTTTTCAGCCGCTGTACTGTAATCTACTCCATCTGCTCCATAGATCTCTTTTGAGATCTTTTCTATCTTCTCTTTTATAGAGAGATCTTCACTGTATAAGTACTCAAAGTTACTCTCTTCTTTATCTAAGATATCAATAATTTGATCTGCTAATTCCAGACCGCCTTCGCCACCTTTCGCCCATACTTCTGAAAGGGCTACTCTTACACCTAACTCTTCACATTTCTCTCTAACTAACTCTAACTCTGCCTCAGTATCAGTTGGAAATCTATTAATAGCTACTACTAACGGTACCTTGAACTTATTGATATTCTCTACATGTTTTTCTAAGTTTTCCATACCCTTGGCTAAAGCCTCTAGGTTTTCTTCTTCTAAGTTATCCTTAGCTACTCCACCATGCATTTTTAAGGCTCTAATAGTCGCCACTAATACAGTAGCATCTGGATTTAAGTTTGCATAACGGGATTTAATATCAAAGAACTTCTCTGCCCCTAAGTCTGCTCCAAATCCAGCTTCGGTGATTGTAATATCAGATAACTTCATCGCCATCTTAGTTGCCATTGCACTGTTCGCTCCATGAGCTATATTAGCAAAAGGACCGCCGTGAATTAAGGCTGGGGTGTTCTCTAAAGTCTGTACTAAATTTGGCTTTATTGCATCTTTAAGTAAGGCTGTCATTGCACCCTCTACATTTAAGTCACTGGCTGTAACTGGCTCTCCCTCATAGTTATAGCCGATTACAATATTACCGATCTTGTCTTTAAGTTCCATTAAGTCATTAGCCAGACATAAGATGGCCATAATCTCAGAAGCCACGGTGATGATAAAGCCATCTTCTCTCGGCTTACCGTTGGCTGATCCACCTAGGCCTACCACTACTTCTCTTAAGGCTCTATCGTTCATATCTACAACTCTCGGCCAACTGATCTCGGTGGGGTCAATACCTAATTCATTACCCTGTTTGATATGGTTATCAATGGCAGCTGAAAGCAAGTTATGAGCGATCCCGATTGCATGGATATCTCCTGTAAAGTGTAAGTTAATATCTTCCATGGGGATAACCTGTGAATAACCACCACCAGCTGCTCCTCCTTTAATACCCATGGTAGGTCCTAAGGAAGGTTCGCGGATCGCTATCATCGCTTTTTTATCTCTTTGGTTTAAGGCCTGACCTAGACCAACTGTCGTTGTTGTTTTACCTTCTCCAGCTGGTGTAGGTGTCATAGCCGTAACTAAAACTAATTTGCTGTCTTCAGTATCTTTTCTTTCATTAAAGACATCTAGCTTTAATTTCGCCTTGTAGTTACCATAAAGTTCTAAGTCATCCTTATCTAAACCTAACTGTTTTGCAATTTCAATGATTGGTTGCATCTTTGCTTCTTGTGCTATTTGAATATCACTCTTCAAATTATCTCCCCCTTTTATTTTTAAAAATATTATATTAACAATTAATTAAATTCTTGATTAAAATTGAAAATCCTTTAAATAAATTTAATTATATTAAATAAAATTAAAATAATGCCAGTTTATAAACTGGCATTATTAGTATTCAGAGTTAACATACTCTATTTAACTGCATATTATTAATTTATCAAAATTTAAATTATATTTAATAAATAGTATTATTGGTTTTCAGCAGATTTTACTTTTTCTTCATCTTCTTCACTATTTTCTTTAACTTCTTCATTTTTTTCTTCATCTACTATTTCAACAGTTGGTTCATCAACTTTATCTTTTTGTTCTTCTTTTTCTTCATCTTTTTGATTATTATTATTACCATATTCATCTTCTGGAGTTAATTCTTTATCTTCAATCAATTTATTAATTTGTTTAGCGTTTAGAGTTTCTTTTTCTTTTAATGCTGCGACAATTCTTTCTACAGCATCTCTATTTTCTTTAAGAAGATTCTGGGCTTTTTCATAACAATATTCAATAATTGATCTAACTTCTCTATCAATTTCTGCAGCAACTTTTTCACTATAGTTACGGCTTCTAGAAATATCACGGCCTAAGAAAACCTGTTCATCATGTTTTTGACCTAAGGTTAGATGTCCGACTTTATCACTCATACCATATTCTGTAACCATAGCACGTGCTATCTTAGTAGCTCTTTCCAAATCATTTTGGGCACCAGTACTAATATCTTCTAAGAATATATCTTCAGCTGCTCTACCACCGAGTAACGAGGTTATTTTATCAAATAACTCACGCTTAGTCATAAAGTTTTTATCATCTTCTGGTAATGGTATAGTAAATCCACCAGCTCTACCTCTCGGAATTATAGAAACTTTATGAGTACGATCAGCATGCTCTAAAAGTTCACCTAATAAAGCATGGCCTGTTTCGTGATAAGCAACTAAATTTTTCTCTTTTTCATTAATAACTCTACTTTTCTTTTGTGGACCGGCAATAACACGGTCAATAGCATCGTCAAATTCAACCATTGAAATGACATCTTTATCTCTACGAGCTGCCAAAATAGCAGCTTCATTAGCAAGATTCTCCATGTCAGCACCAGTGAAGCCAGGAGTTCTTCTTGCCAGAACTTCCATGTCTACACTATCATCAACCGGTTTATTTCTTACATGTATCTTTAAGATCGCTTCTCTTGCTTTACGATCTGGGCGATCAACTATTACCTGTCTATCAAATCTACCCGGCCTTAGTAAAGCAGGGTCTAAGATGTCCGGTCTATTGGTTGCTGCCATTAAGATGATACCTTCATTAGGTTCAAAACCATCCATTTCAACCAATAATTGGTTTAAAGTTTGTTCTCTTTCATCATGGCCGCCACCTAATCCAGCACCACGTTGTCTACCTACAGCATCTAATTCATCGACAAAAATAATACATGGAGCATTTTCTTTGCCTTTTTCAAATAAATCTCTAACTCTAGAAGCACCTACACCTACAAACATTTCTACGAAATCTGAACCACTTATAAAATAAAATGGTACACCGGCTTCTCCGGAAACTGCTTTAGCCATTAGAGTTTTACCAGTACCAGGAGGTCCAACTAAAAGAACACCTTTAGGAACTTCTGCTCCTAATCTTGCAAATTTTTTCGGGTTCTTTAAAAATTCAACTACCTCCTGTAATTCTTCCTTAATTTCCTCATAATTTGCAACATCTTCAAATGAAATATCATCTTTATTTTCATTTAATTTAGCCTTGCTTTTCCCAAACGACATCATCTTACTCCCGCCGCCCTGCATTCTCTGCATTAGGAAAAACCAAGCACCAATTAAAATAATTATCGGAAGAACATAACCCAAAATGCTCACCCACCAGGGGGCACTAGGTTGTGGCTTTGTCTTGATATTTACATTAGCAGCTCGAAGTTCCTGCATTATTACCGGAATCGATTCGGGGGGGATTGGTACTGTGAACTGTTGCCCCTCTAATGTACCGGTAACTTTCTCATTTCCTATAATAGTAACAGTATTTATATTTCCATTTTCAATTGCTTGCAACATTTCTGAATAACTAAAGTTCTCTAGAGTTTGAGGAGACTGCTGCATAAAAAATTGTGCAACAAGTATTGAAATTGCTATTAGTAGTAGATAAAATCCTATATTTTTTATAAACTTATTCAAATTACAGTTCCTCCCTTCCTACAAATATACCCATACAGTAAGATATTATAACATAAGTCTATTACTTTGTAAATGTATTAAATTACATATACATTTCTTCTTTTAAAACACCTATATAAGGTAAATTTCTATATTTCTCTTTATAATCTAATCCATATCCAACCACAAATTTATCTGGAACTTCAAAACCATTAAAATCAGCTTTTACTTCTTTTTCAACTCTTCTTTCCGGTTTGTCTAAAAGGGTTGCTACTTTTATATCAGCAGGTTCTCTAGTTTTTAGTAAATCAATTACATGTTTTAAAGTTAAACCAGTATCCATAATATCTTCTATTATTAAAACATTTCTACCTTCTATGTTTTCTTCAAGGTCTTTTATTATTCTAACCATGCCAGAAGAAGATGTTCCTTCATAACTCGACACATCCATGAAATCAAATACAACAGGTAAATTAATATGTCTAGCCAAATCAGACATAAATAAAATTGCTCCCCTTAAGACACATAACATAACTATATCATCATCTTCATTATAAGCTTTCGTTATTTCTTGGCCCATTTCTTTAATTCTTTGTTGGATTTGTTCTTCCGTTAAGATTACTTCGTCAATATCTTCATTAAAAACATGCTCATCTTTCATTTTATTTATTATCCTCCTTCTGGTATTTAAGTAAAACTGTTTTTTTACTTTCTTTTGTTAATTTAAACCTATCATCCATTCTAAATCCACAAATCCACAGTAATCTATCTTGGTTATCAAATAAAAGTGGAATTTTATCTCTCTTAAAATCAGGAACTTTTTTATCAATAAAATAATCTTTAACTTTCTTATGTCCCTTCATTCCTAATGGTATAAATTTATCACCCTCTTTTCTGTTTCTAACTACGAACGGTAAACTTACTTTATTATAATCAAGCAAACAATATTTATCATCTTTATAATTTCGCCAATCTAAGACATCATCTTTAAACTTAACTATTAACTTCTGATTGAATGGTAAAGAAAAGTCTCCTTCTCCCTTTATAGTTTTACTATAAGGTTTTTCCCCTTTAAAAGTCCCTTTTAATACATACAATTTATCATAGGAAATTTTTAAATTAATATCATCCGGTAAATCTAAGAGATCACCAGTATTATTTTCCTCTATAAACTTTATTATATCACTATAATGCTTATAATAAAAATTATCTACACTACCTTTTAAATTAAAGATAATAATATTTATAATTCTTTTAATAATGGCAGGATGAATCTCTTTAAGTTTTTCTAAATCTAAAATATAGTTATTTTGCGAACTTTCAATTAAAATCTCTTTTAATACATCTTGACTATACATTTCTAAAAAATCAAAATCTTCTTTTATGGTATCAGACATTTTTGCAATAACCTGTTTAGCATTTGGATTAAGCTGTTCTTCAATTAGAGGAAGGATATTATTTCTGATCCTGTTTCTACTATATAAGTTGCTTTTATTACTTGGGTCAAAAACTGGTTTTAAATTTTTATAATTACAATAATCTAAAATCTCTGACCTATAAAAAATTAAGATGGGATGTATAATTTCCATCCCATTAATTTTCTGATCATCATCAATTCCTTTCAACCCACGCAAACCAGTACCTCTGAAAATATTAAAAAGCACTGTTTCAACTAAATCATCTTTATTATGAGCTAGACTCACTTTGTTTATATTCTCTTTCTTATATATTTCATTTAAAAATTTAAATCTTATTTCACGTGCTCCTTCTTCAGGAGATAGATTATTTGCTTTCACATATTCAGGAACATCATATTTCTCGATAATAGTCTGGATATTTCTTTTTTTACAAAAAATTTTAACAAAGGCTGCTTCTTCATCAGCTTCCTCTCTAAAAGAGTGATTCAAATGAAAAACAATAAGTTTTAGATTAAATTTATTTTTAATATTATAGAACAAATTTAACATAGTTAGGGAATCTGGCCCCCCAGATACCCCTAATAATATTTTATCATTATGTTCTATTAAATTATTTTTAATTAAATTTTTTTTAAATCTATCTCCAAAATTAATCATAAGAAATATATGTTCCTTCCATTTTAACGTCTAATTAAATATTCAATATTAAATGAATATCTCCTTCTAACTTTACAAATCAATTATATGTTCTTAACTTTAGGATCAATCTCATCTCTTAACCAATCAGAAATTAAATTCAAACTAAATACTATCGCCATTAATGTTAAACCAGGAAAAACAATCAGCCACCATTTACCAGCATAAAGATAGTTTCTTCCTTGGGAGATCATCATACCTAAGGAAGGTTGTGTTACCGGTACACCAACCCCTAAAAAACTCAGAGTTGCTTCAAGCATAACTGCAATACCAAAATCAACAGCTCCTACAACTAGTAGCGGAGAAATAGAATTCGGTAGAACATGCTTAAAAATAGTTCTCATATTAGTGCCGCCAATTGCCTGGCTGGCAAGAACATATTCTTCTTCTTTTACCGATAATACTTCTCCCCTGATTGTCCTGGCATATTGAACCCAATCTGAAATAACAATAGCTAAAATAACTAATGCAATACTACTATTCCGGAATATTCCTAAAAGAAGCATCGCAATTAAAGTTTTTGAAAATGATAAAACTGTATCAGCAGTACGCATCACTATGGAATCAAAAATACCACCAAAAAAACCAGCAAAAAGACCAACCCCACCACCTAATAAACCTGAAATCGTGACTACACTAAATCCTACAATAAAGGAAGTACGGCTACCATATAAAATAGTACTAAATACACCTCTACCCTGAACATCAGTACCTAAAATATAAGGATACTGTCCACCTTCCATCCAAACAGGTGGTAAAAGGGATTCAGACAGACTCAACTTTTCCATTTCATAGGGATTCTGGGGTGCGATTAAAGGAGCAAAAACAGCTCCTAAAAATAACAATGTTATCACTATTAAAGCTCCCACTGCTAACGGCTGACTTATAAAATGCTTAAACACTTTTGTTTTTCTAAACTCATTTATTTTTTTAAACATATTATCATCACCTTATTTATACCTTATTTTAGGATTTAAGAAAGCATATGAAATATCAACTATGACATTTAACATCACAACTATTAAAGCAACAATGATTACATAAGTCGCAACTACGGGAAAATCGCTTTCATATAAAGAATTAAGTAGTAAATTTCCTGCACCCGGCCATTGAAAAATACTTTCTGTTACAATGGCAAAACCAATTAACTGTCCAAACTGTAGTCCTATCATTGTTACTACAGGTATTAAGGCATTACGAAGGGCATGTTTAAATAAAACTCTTTTACCTTTTAAACCTTTTGCCCAAGCAGTTCTTACATACTCTGCTCCTAATACTTCTAGCATAGATCCACGCGTGATTCTAAATAATAATGCCATTTGGAACATTCCCAAAGTAAAGGCGGGCATGATAATATGTCTCCAGCCATCAATTGTTAAAAGCCCACTTCTCCAGAAATTGAAAATAGTTATTGTTTCTCCACGGCCTGAAGAAGGCATTATACCTAAAACAATCGAAAATAAATATATTAATAAAATACCAACTAAAAATGTAGGTAAAGAAACTCCAAATAGAGAACCAGTCATTAAAATTTTGCTTATTATATTCTTGGGATTTGCAGATACAAAAACACCAAAAGAAATACCTAATATAACTGCAAAAGATTCAGCCACAAAAGCAAGTTCTATACTTGCAGGTAAACGTTCTAAGATCAGCTCCATTACCGGAACCCTTGTAACATACGACATTCCAAAATTACCCTGTAAAGCATTTTTTAAAAAATTAAAATACTGTACATAAAAAGGCTCATTTAAACCAAGTGCTTCTCTAACTTCAGCCCTTTGAGCCTGAGTTGCATATCTACCGGCTAAAGTCATAACCGGATCTCCTAAATACTGAAAGATAATAAATGCTATAAATGAAACTAAAAATAATACTAAGATACCCTGTAATATTCTTCTACCAATGTAAGCACTCATTAATTTATACTCCCTTCTTATTAACTTACATAATACTTTTTATATAAGAAAGCATGGAGCTATAAAGAAGCTCCATGCATCATTATTAGTTTCCATGTTTTTATAATTATTTCAATGACATTTCTTTAAATACTATCCATGTATCTGATCTTGGAGTAAATTCAATACCTCTATCCTTATACATTGCATAAGTGTCTTCTTGATAGTGTAGTGGTATTACAGCTACTCTTTCCATAGCTAGTCTATTTAAATCTCTTAATATACTGGCTCTTAAATCGGGATCTACAACTTTTTTGCTAGCATCATATAGTTCATCAGCTGTAGGATCAGAATATCTAGCACCATTAAATGTACCATAACCAGTATCTTCTTCTATAGTATGCAGTAATTTTGAATAAGATCTACCGAAGTCATAAGAACCATCAAACCAACCTATTAAATAGAAATCTAGTTCATTATTCATAACTTCTTCAAAATATACTGATTTAGGTTTAGAATCAACTTCAACCTCAATACCCACTTTAGATAGATAACTTGCAACAGTAGAAGCTATTTGTTCATCCTGAACATATCTATCATTAGGAGCTGACAAGGTTATTTTAAATCCATCACCATAACCTGCTTCTTCTAATAGTTCTTTTGCTCTCTCTGGATTATATTCAAGTCTTTCGATTTTTTCACTATAACCAGTGGTTGGTGGATCTGGAATTTGAGCGGCAGGTGTTGCATGACCAAACATAACCTTTTCAATTAATTCAGGTTCATTAATGGCCATATACATTGCTTTACGTACTTTTAGGCTTGAAGTAGGCAGATCTTCTTCATTACCTAAACCAAGATAAATAGCACGTCTAGATGGTCTAGCAATAACCTTTAAGTTATCATTATTTTCAACTGCTTCATACATTGTTACAGGAATACCCTGTAAAATGTCAACTTCCCCACTACTTATAGTAGCAAGACGGGTTGAAGCTTCTGTGATTGGCCTAAGTTCTGCATTTTGAACTTCTGGTTCGCCTTCCCAATAGTTTTCATTAGCATTCATTTTTAAGTATGAACCTTTAACCCATTCTTCAAAGACATATGGTCCAGTACCAATTGGTTTAGTACCAACATCACCCTGGCTTCTTTCCATGGTAGATTCTTTATCTACAATAAATACCTGGTGTAAGTTCTGTACAAAATATGGAATGGGATCAGTGGTAGTAATATCAATGACCCAATCATTGCCATCTACTCTTTCCACTGATTCAATGGAAGAGCCGAAAGAAATAAACTCTGATACTTCCGGATTTTCAAGTCTTTCTTCAAAAGTATACTCTACATCTTCCCAAGTGAAATCATTACCATTGTGAAACTTAACACCTTTTCTCAATTCAAAACGCCAGGTCAAACGGTCTATTCTTTCCCAACTAGTTGCCAGAGCTGGTTTTAACTCACCCTGGGTATTTCTCTGTAATAATCCTTCAAAAAAGTTACTCATGACTGAAAGATTAGAATCAGCATCTGAACCATGTGGATCCATTGTTCTAGGTGGTGTGTCAGTAGCCACCGTTACCTTTTGATCTTGAGCTAAAACACTCATGCTCCCTGCTAATAAAAGACTAAGTACAACAAATAAAATAAGAATTCTACTTGAATTTCTACTCATTACTCTCCTCCTTGTTTAGAATTATTATTCCTTATTATATAAGAAATTATGGATTCTTTCAAACTCACAACCAATTTAACATGTTAATATATTGTAAATTTGTTCTCTAGAGCCTCTATTAATTCACCATTTTCTATAACTTCTTTAGTTTTTAATAGCTCTGGATATAAAATTCTATCTTCATCTAAATAATCAACATACTTTCTTATTATACTGTATATTAGATAAGAGCCTTCTCCTAACATCTCAGCAGGATTGTCAGTTCTTAAATCAACTGCTTGGGCAGCAGTAATCAATTCAATAGCGAGAACCTGAGCAACATTACTACAAATTTTATATAAATTTCTGGCACTAATTGAACCCATACTAACATGATCTTCTTGATTAGCAGAGGTTGGAATTGAATCTGTACTGGAAGGATTGGCCAAAATCTTATTTTCTGAAACAATAGATGCAGACGTATATTGAGCTATCATGTAACCGGAATGTAATCCCCCATATTCTGTTAAAAACATTTCTAGTCCATTATTTGTACTATTATCTATTAATTTAGCGGTTCTTCGTTCCGAAATATTACCTATTTCACTTATAGCGGTTCCTAAGTAATCACTACTTAATGCTAAAGGCTGTCCGTGGAAATTTCCACCTGAAATAACTTCATTTCTTTCCGGAAAAATCAAGGGGTTGTCAGTAACTGAGTTCATTTCCCTTTCAATTATATCTATTACATGTGCAAGGCTATCACGTGAAGCCCCATGCACCTGTGGACCACATCTTAAGGTATAAGAATCCTGTACCCGATTTTCATCAATATCTTCCATAAGTTTACTACCCTTAGTAAAGGTTCTTATATTAGCAGCAGAATCTATTTGCCCAGGATGAGGTCTTAGCTTATGGATGTCTTGATCAAAAGCACCCTTTATACCTTTTAAACCTTCTAAGGAAAGGGCTAATGCCATATCGGCTGTTTTAATTAATTTAATAGCTCTAATTATGCTTAATACTTCAATAGCTGCCATCATTTGAGTTCCATTAATTAAAGCCAGCCCCTCTTTGCTGGCCAATTTCAAAGGCTCCATACCTTCTTTTTTTAAGGCTTTTTTACTATTAACTACTTCACCTTGATACTTAACTTTGCCTTTTCCTAAGAGAGGTAGTACCATATGTGCTAAAGGAATTAAATCTCCACTTGCACCTACAGAACCCTGTTCAGGAACTAAAGGTATTATTTCATTGTTAAACATTTTTATAATTTTTTTTAAGGTAGATAATCTTATCCCAGAATGTCCCTTTGCTAAAGCATTTAACCTAAGTAATATCATGGTTTTAACTACTTCGTCATCCAGATAATCTCCAGTACCAGCTGCATGACTGATAATTAAATTTTCTTGTAATTTTAATATTTTATCGGCAGAAATCTTTTTGGTGCTAAATTTACCAAATCCAGTATTTAAACCATATATTACTTCCCCCTTATCAATTAATCTTTCAACTGTTTCTCTCGCCTTTATAACCTTATTTTCTGCTGCTTTTGATAACTTTATCTTTTTATTTGAAAATATAATTTCATTTACTTTTTTTACGTCTAAATTATCTCCATTTAAATAATGCAAAATATCTCCTCTTTCCCTTAAAAGTTTACAGAAAAAAAGAAGGGCTTAAAGATAGTAAGTCCTTCTTTGAAAATTTTTAAATTAAATTCTCTCTTTACAAATTTTTTCTATTTCATCTGCAATCTTTTCACTTTCATTAACTAATTTTTCAGTTTTCTCTTCAAGCCTTTTTGTTTTACTTTCATCATTAAGTGAACCAGTATTTATATATACATTATAGGCTGCACTTTTCACACTAGCTAAAGCCATTAAAGCAGCCACCCCTGCATCAGAAATTGCGTTTTTATTGCCTTTTTTAGCTACTTCTTTAGTGATTTCTAAAATATCCTTAGCTAATTTTATTGTTTCCATAGGTGTTAAAGAAGCTTCATATAATGCAGACTGAATAGCTTCTTTTCTTTTGACAGCAGCTTCCTCTGTATCTTTGTTCATTTTAAAAGCATCCATTACCTTATTAAAACTCAGAGCATCTTTATCTATTAGCTCTAAAGCAAAATCTATATGATCCTGTAAATCATCCTCAAATTTATCCAACTCACCCTCTTTAGTTAAGTTTACAACCATTGATGCTAATGAAGCTCCTAACGCGGCACTTAATCCAGCTACACTACCACCACCTGGGGTTGGAGAATCGCTGGCTAGTTTGCTATTAAATTCTTTCAGACTCATATTTGCAAAAGTCATCTTTAGCCTCCTTGATTTTAATTTCTAACTGTTGTTAATTAAATCTTCTATTAATTTGTCATCAGCTAAATTAGGAATAGTCATCTGACCTCTACCTTGATTTTTTGCATTCCAATTTTCAGCTGTTTTTAAAGCATTTTCATTTCTAGCCCAGGCTCTGCGAGCTATTCCTCCATTAACATCCCAATCTAGAGCATTTTTAATAATGTTATCTACTCTCTTAGAACCATCTAAAACTAAACCAAAACCACCATTAAAGGCCTTACTAATTCCTACACCACCACCATTGCTTTCAACAACCATACTCATCCCACGGGCCGCATTACCAGCAAAACAGTGAACAGACATCTCAGCCATAATATTGCTGCCGTCTTTAATATTAGAAGTTTCTCTAAAGGGAGAATCTGTACCCGCTACATCATGATGGTCTCTACCTAACATAACAGGTCCAATTTCACCCTTTCTGACAAGTTCATTAAATTTTAGAGCGATATTTACCCTACCTTCGGCATCGGCATAGAGAATTCTTGCTTTCGAACCAACCACCAGATCATTATCTTCCGCATCTTTTATCCAGTGGTAGTTATCTCTATCCTGAGCTCTTCTTGTTGGATCAATTTCTTGCATTGCTGCCTGATCAGTTTTTTGTAAATCTTCCTCTTTACCACTTAAACAGACCCAGCGAAAAGGTCCATAACCATAATCAAAACAAATCGGCCCCATAATATTTTCAACATAAGAAGGAAAGATAAAACCTTCTGAAGTATCTTGATTGTTCTTAGCAATTTCTTTTACTCCAGCATCAAATACAGCTTTCATGAAACTATTACCATAATCCCAGAAATTTGCACCTTTATCAACTAGTGCTTTTAGAACCTGAAAATGTCTTTTTAAACTTTTGTCAACTGCTTTTTTAAACTGGTCTGGATCCTCATTTAAAAGTTCTCTACCTTTTTCAAAACTATATCCAACCGGAGTATAACCTCCAGAGTATGCAGCATGACAAGATGTCTGGTCTGACAAAAGCTCTACATTTATATTATTTTGATTTACATATTCTAATAGTTCAACAATATTACCGTGGTAAGCTATTGAAACAGCTTTACCTTCTTTTCGGAATTTAGCAACCCAGGTAAATATTTCATCTAGGTCATCTGATACTTTTGAAACCCAGCCCTGTTCATAACGGGTATTAATCCTCGATTTGTCTACTTCAGCAATTATACCAACTCCACCCGCTATTTCAACAGCTTTTGCTTGTGCACCACTCATCCCGCCTAAACCAGAACTTATATATAAATGGCCAGATAAGTCTTCATCTTCCGGTATATCTAAAAAGAGACGACCGGCATTCAGTAAAGTAATATAAGTACCATGGACAATACCCTGTGGTCCAATATACATCCAGCCTCCGGCTGTCATCTGTCCATAATTAGCTACTCCTAAAGCTGCCGCCTTATTAAACCATTCATCGTTATCAAACATACCAACCATCAAAGCATTTGTGGATATGACTCTAGGTGCCTCAGGACGTGAAGGAAAAAGTCCCAGGGGATGCCCTGATTGTACAACCAGGGTTTGTTCTTCAGTCATAATCTGCAAGTACTTTTTGATCAATCTATACTGCATCCAGTTTTGACAAACCTGACCAGATTCACCATAAGTAACTAATTCGTATGGATATAGGGCAACATCAAAATCTAAATTATTATCAATCATAAGCTGAATAGCTTTGCCTTCAATTGTATTTCCTTTATAATCCTCAATAGGCTTTGCTTTTATTTCACCTTTTGGTCTATACCTATACCCATAAATCCTACCTCTGGTTGTCAGTTCTTCTAGAAATTCTGGGGCAATTTCATCATGAAGATGTTCTGGTATGTATCTTAATGCATTCTTTAAAGCCAATTTCATTTGATTTTCATTAAGGTTTAATTCCCTTTTGGGCGCCCTTCTAATATCATCCCTAAACTCCTCTTTTTCCGGTAAGGTATCCGGTAATTTAATTTTTTGAGTCGGGTCCTGATATTTAAACATAAAAAATCCCCCTTATATTTTACTTCTTTCTAAACTATTATCAAACACCAATCTTCCATTTTTATAAACCGTTTCCACTAGATTTACTCCAAAATTATAGAAAAGATGGTTGTAGTTTGGTGCATCAATGATTAAAAAATCAGCCTTTTTACCTTTTTCAATGCTCCCCACCTTATCTTCCCTATTTAAAGCTGCAGCTGCATTAATAGTTAAGGCTGTAATTGCTTCTTCTGGTTTCATACCCATATACATCACAGCCAGGGATAAAAGTAAAGGAATGGATTGAGAATAACTACTGCCTGGGTTTAAGTCTGTTGCCAAGGCAATTGGTATATTCATCTCAATCATCTTCTTAGCATCAGCATATTCTTCCTCTAATGAAAAAGCAGTCAAAGGTAATAAAACTGCCATTACGTCATTTTCTCTTAAACTTTTTAGTCCTTCATCTGTTGCTTTAAGTAAATGTTCAGCAGACACAGCTTTTAACTCACCGGCTAATTGGGCTGCATTAGTGTTAAAAATTTCATCAGCATGGATTTTTAACTTTAAACCCATATCATCTGCTGCCTTTAATAATTTTTTTGATTGTTGGCGAGAAAAGGCACCTTCATCACAGAAAACATCACAAAATTCAGCTAAATTTTTATCTGCAACTTCCGGCATAACTTCTTTAATAATATAATCTATGTATTGTTCCGATTTATCTTTATATTCTTTGGGAACTGCATGTGCACCTAAATAGGTTGAAACAACTTCAATATCTTTTCTTTTATTTAACTTTTTCATTATTTCTAACTGTTTTATTTCGGTTTTTTTATCAAGTCCATAACCACTCTTTCCTTCAACTGTGGTCACTCCATAACTTAAAAACCTGTCAATTCTTTTATTGGATTTTTCTAAAAGATTCTTAAAAGAGGCTTTGCGGGTTGCTTTAACCGTACTTAAAATACCGCCCCCGTTTTTTAAAATATCAATATAGGGTATACCTCTAAGCCTCATCTTAAATTCATAAGAACGGTCTCCTCCAAAAACAAGATGAGTATGTGGATCAATAAAACCAGGCATAACTACCTTTTTTTCAGCATCTATTATTTTATCATACTGCTTCTCATTTTTAATATTCTCATTTTTCCCAAAATCAGATATTTCGTCATTATCTATTAACATAAAGGCATCTTCAATCACATTAATTTCTTTCATCTCTGTACCTGTTTTTGGTTTATTACCCCCAACAGTTATTAACTGCCCAATGTTTTTTATTAATAGCATTAGATATCCTCCAATAATCTGTTTTCCATAATCTGTTCATTTTGGAAATCTTCTAAGCCCAAATAATACTCTGCAACATCAAATAAGGCTTGGGCTGGCAATAAGCCAATTAATTCACTCCCTATTACATTCACGCCGTATCTTTTAGCTTCAACTTTAACCATTTCAAAAGACTGATATAGAGAGGTCTTTGTATAGTCCGTCATATTCATGGAAACCTGTACAATATTTTTTTCTGATAAGTCAATTCCAATTGCTTTAACAAAACGTAACCCACCATTAGAGTGTCTTATTTTTCTAGCAATTTTATTAGCAATTTCTAAATTATCTGTATCTAAATTTATATTAAAAGCTACCAAAGGCATTCTAGCTCCCACTACTGTAGCACCAGCTGTTGGATGTAATTTTTGCGGGCCATAATCTGGTTTCCATTCTGATTTTTGTATTTTTTTAGCAAATCCCTCATATTCTCCTCTTCTAATATCGGCTAAATTTTTTCTCTCTTGTTTTTTAGCAGCTTCTTCATAAAGATAAATTGGTAAATTATACTCTTCAGCTGCTTTTTGGGCAACTTCATTGGCAAGTTTCACTGCATCTTCCATTTCAACATTTTTAACAGGCGTAAAAGGAACTACATCAACTGCACCCATGCGAGGGTGTTCTCCCTTATGTTGATTCATGTCTATAAGATCAATAGCAATTCCAATTGCTAAGTGCACAATTTTTTTTAGTTCTTTAGCACCTCCTAAAAGTGTAACAACCAGCCTATTATGATCTTTATCAGCTGAATAATCTAATAGTTTAATCCCTTTTGTATTTTTAAATGGTTTAACTATTTTTTCAATTTTTTCTTGATCTCTTCCCTCACTAAAATTCGGAATACATTCAAATAGTTCTGCCATAAAAAAACCCCTTTTCTTTAAAATTTTCTATTATTATTATAACAATTCATTTTATAAATTATAAGTAATTAATTTTAAGTTACTGACTCTTCTACACCTTTTTCAACATCTACTGTATAAAGCAAGATAATTCCAATTATAAAAAAGGAAGCTACTGCTAATATTCCATATCTTGATGAACCAGTTATCTGACCAACTAAAGCAAAAACAAATGGACCAGTAATTGCCGCAAATTTACTTGATATACCGTAAAACCCATAGAATTCAGCACTTTTTTCTGCCGGGATTAAAGTACCGTAAAGTGATCTACTTAAAGCTTGAGCACCGCCTTGCACAGTACCAACTAAGCCCGCTAAAATCCAAAAATCTAAGGCTGAATCCAAATTGTAGCCTAAAAGTGTAATAATTAAATATACAGTTAAAGAAATATATATACCCCTTTTTGCCCCTATCTTTTCAGCTAATTTACCAAATATTAAAGTAAATGGAATGCCCACTATTTGAGTTAAAAGTAGAGCACCAATTAAATCATTTTGTCCTATACCTACTTCCCGTCCATAGATGGTAGCCATTCTAATAATAGTGCCAATCCCATCATTATAAATCCAGAAAGCCAATAGAAATTTAAATAACTCTTTATATTTTCTTACATGTTTAAAAGTATTGGCTACGCGATGAAAACCCTGTTTAATATAAGGACCTAAAGTAAATTTACCTAAACCTAATCTGGATTCAGGCAGATTAATAAAGGCCGGTATGGAAAATACTAACCACCATACAGCCACAGTAATAAACGCAATTCTGGTAGCTAAAGTAGTATTTGCAATACCAAATAAACCAGGCCTCATAATCATGACAAGATTAATTAAAAGTAAAATTCCACCACCTAAATAACCAGCAGCATATCCCATTGAGGAAACATAATCTATCTTTTCATTTTTGGTAATAATAGGTAAAAAGGAATCATAAAATATATTACCACCGGAAAAGCCTATGTTAGCAAAAATAAAAAATATTGATGCTAAAAGATAGCGGCCTTCAGTGATAAAAAATAATAAAGCTGTGCCTGTAATGCCAATAAATACAAATAATTTCATAAAGATCTTTTTAGATTTTGAATAATCTGCTACAGCCCCTAATATAGGTGTAATCAATGCAATTATTAACATCGCAATAGTCTGGGTATAGCCCCAATAAGAGGTAGCTATATTGTCCGGCAAATTAACAGCTGCCACATCATTATAAAATATTGGTAAAACTGCTGCTAAAATTGTAGTGGCAAAGGCCGAATTAGCCCAATCATATAAAACCCAGGAATATATAACCTTTTTATTTGATTTCTCCAATTTTATCCTCACCTACCTTATAAATATATTATTCTTGAAGAAAATTTATTTACCTCTTTTAGTTTAGACTTGATATATTTTAATATTAAAGATATAATTTAGTCAAAATAATTAGGGGTGAAGTTTAAATGAAAATAGGTTTAGTAACCGACAGTACTTGTGATTTACCTACCGATTTATTAGAAAAATTCAATATAGAAGTAGTGCCATTAAGAGTACATTTTGGAACCGAGAAATTTATAGATGGCAAAGAAATAGATTCAGCCAAGTTTTTTAATAAGATAAAAACCTCAACTGAAATGCCTAAAACCTCTAAACCCTCTAAAAAAGCTTTTTTTGATAAATACAATCAGATGCTAAATATATTTGATAATATAATATCTATACATGTTTCTAAAGGTTTGAGCAGCACCTATGATTCTGCTAAACTAGCAGCTAGAGATATAGGTGAAGATAAAGTAAAAGTAATTGACTCTGCTTCAATTTCATTAGGTTTAGGTTTTCAGGTTCTAATGACTGCCCAACTAATTGAAAACAACTACAGCATAAAAGAAATCTTAAATAGACTAAAAAAAGCAAAAGAAAAAGTCAACTGTATATTTACAGTTGAAGATTTGACCTATATGAAAGAAGGGGGGAGAATTGGTAAAGCAAGAGCCTTCTTAGGCTCAATCTTTAACATTAATCCTATTATTGAAATAAGTCCAATTACTGGTAAGGTCAATCCCCTTGATAAAATTAGAGGTAACAACAAAACTTTACAAAAAATGAGTGAACTTATTATAGAAAAAATCAAAGATGATAATAAAGCTTGGATTGGGATATTGCATGGCGACAGACCGGAAACTGCTAAAAAATTACTGGAAAGAACAAGGGAATTATTGCCAGGTGAGCTTGACGTTAATTACTTCCAAGAGAGAATTTCACCAACTTTAGGCTGTCATGTTGGACCCTCTGTTTATGCTTTTGCAACATTATCAGGAGAAATTATAAATATATAAGTGGTAATTAAACCATTGCATTTGCAAAGGTAATGGTTTTACTTTTTTAATTTATGATAATTTGTTAATCCACTCTTTAACCTGTCTTTTATGTTCTTTTAATTTTAAATTAAAGATAGGTATTTCTCTTTTACTAGCAATTGAAATTGCCTGCCCGGTTCCACCTGTTTTTTCACTTCTATCACGGTCAGTAATACAACCATCAAAAGTCCAACATATAACAAATTTGGAAGGAGTATCTAGGTCTTTACCTAATACCTGATAAGTATCTCTGATAATTAATAGCTTGGCATTGTCTGTTAGATTTTTAAACTCAGGATGGTTTGCTTGTGCGATTTTTTTAGCTTCTGGAAAGTTATCTAGTTTTCTTACATCTATATAATTTTTCCCCTCACGCTCTTGAAAGTTCTTCCAAGGTAGATAAATTTCAAATTCAGCCTCGGCCTTTTTTGCCCCTGCTTCAAATGCAGTATCAGCACCGGGTGATCCCCCTGAACGCAGGATATAATTTTCTCTTGCTAGTAGATAACCCAACCTCTCCATTAAATCTAAAATGTCTTGGGGAGTGTTGTGGCTGCCTATCCCTGCATAAAATACTTTTTTGCCTCCTTTTTTCTCTTTTAATCTTTTCATAATTTAAAAACTCCTTTACAAAAGTACAAAAATATGGTAAAAACATAAGAGTGGCATTATTCTTATTAGGAGGAAATGAAATAATGAGTAAAAAAATAATTTGTCCAAGTTGTGGTTACACCAACTGGACCGGTTCAATATACTGTAATAAATGTAGCGCAAACTTAATAACTTGTAATAAAAAAAATAAATATTAGTTTAATCTAATTATATATTTTCATATAATTTTTTCAACATTTCAGTAGCCTTTCCCTTAATAAAAACATCTGTTATCTTATCAGTAAAGTTTGATTTCTTTGTATTTACTTCTATAATATTTGCTCCCTGTCTAGAAGCCATATCAGGTATTAGAGAGGCAGGAGTTACTTCTCCGGTTGTTCCTATTACAATAAATAAATCAGCCTCTTTTGCTTCCTTTAAAGAGCCCTGGTAGGCTTTCTGTGGTATACCCTCACCAAAAAAGATATAATTTGGCTTTAAGATACCATTACAACTTTCACATCTTGGTGGGAGATCTTGTAGATATTCTTCTTTGAAATCATAAATCTTTCCACATTCCACACAGACTAATTCCTTATAAGTACCGTGAAATTCATATACTTTCTTACTCCCGGCTTCCTGATGTAAATTATCTATATTTTGTGTAATAACAGCATTAACATAGCCTTCATTTTCTAATTTTGCAACAACTTCATGAGCTTGATTTGGTTTGCATTCCTCAAACATATTATAGAATAATTTCTTATTAAGTTCCCAAGACTCTTTAGGATTTTTCATAAAATAATTTATATGAAGAAAATAAGGGTCATACTTTTCCCATAGTCCATTTTCGCCTCTAAAAGGAGGTATTCCGCTTTCCACAGAGATACCAGCACCTGTAAATACAGTAACATGTTTAGAATTATTAATTAGTTTAGCTGCTTTTTTAAATTTATCCAAATTAGCACCTCCTAAGAAAAAAAGGAGGCAAAAGCCCCCTTTTTAATATCTAACCTAAATTATAATGTTTTTTTACATCTTCTACAATTTTCCACTTACAATCTAAACCTTGAGGAAAAGTAACTAAATCACCTTTTTTAAAACTTACTTTTCCATTCGAGGTCTCAACCTCTACTTTGCCTTCAACAAGATAACAAGTTTCTTTTTGATCATAATGCCAATCAAATTCAGAAACTTCTTTTTGCCAAATAGGCCAATGATATACACCTAATTGTTCTACTTTTTCTTGATCAGGCTTTTCAACTTTTATTTCCATATTGTTTATACCTCTTTTTATCTTTGATATTTTGTTACAATTTCTGTTTTTTGTAAAAGATGATCTTTTATAGTATTAACTAGTTTTTGCTTGCTTACATCAAATGGTATCTTTACTTTTTGATCTAAAATATAAACTTTAAAATGATAATTATGAACTCCACTAGGAGGAGCAGGTCCTTTATAGCCTACTTCCCCAAAATCATTATAGCCCTGAACTGCATCAGCTAGGGATTCTACTTTTTTATTTTGAGGTATACCTTCTGGAATATTATTTTTTTGAACTGGTATATTCCAAATCAACCAGTGAGTGAAAGTGCCTACTGGTGCATCGGGATCATCCATTATTACTGCTATGGTCTCACCTTCAGGAGAAATATTTTTAATTGTAAGTGGGGGAGAAATATCAGCCCCATCGGCTGTATATTTCTCATCTAACATATCTCCATCCTGAAAAGCAGTTGAAGTGACTTGTAAATCCCTACTCATTTTATGCACCTCTTTAATTTACTTATCTTCCACTACTTCTTTAAATGTTTTACCAACTCTAAATACAGGAACTTTTCTTGCTGGAATAGTAATTTCTTCTCCAGTTTGTGGATTTCTACCTTTACGTGCACTTCTGTCTCTTACTTCAAATGAGCCGAAACCAATTAGCTGTACTTTGTCTCTTTCATCTTCTGGCTTTTTCGCTTCTTCTTTTAGATATTCCATAATTGTGTCGATAGTAGCGTTTATAGCTTCGCCAGAGTCCTTTTTAGTTAAACCAGTTTCTTCAGCAACCTTGTCAATTAAATCTGTTTTTGTCATCAATACTCAACCCCTTAATTTAAGTTTTATTCTTATTGTATTTTATTTATACAAAAGTTATAAATTTCCTTCTTTTTTATCACTTTTATTCCTGAAATTACAACGATTTTATATATTTTTCGAACTTTTTCCAGTAAAAAATTGGTTCCAGTCACCTTTACTCCTCTCAAATGCAATATATAAGTAAAGACAGGCTGTTGCAGCACCAAATACTAAAACTAGTACAAACCAACCAATAAATTTAATAAAATGAACTTCTCTATAATAAATCCAGGCTGAAAATATTAAAAACATTATATAAATATCAATTAGGGTAACTTTCCCCCAAATCATTGACATAATTATGCCGCCTTCACCAAAAAAATCTCCATATATAAAACCACTTATGATTGCAACTGACATTATGATAAAACCTAATAGGGATAGATATTTAGCTATTTTCATAAGTCTCACATCCCATCTCTACTATTATTTGGGGAACCAGGGGAAAAACTTATTTGTGTGCTTAGCATATTCTTGAAACTCTTCATCATCAGCATACCTTTTTTCTAGTAGTGGTACTCCGGAAACATAGAGTAGTAAATAAGTTATTGTAAGCGGGCTTATAATAAAATACCAGCTGTTAGGTAAAGATAGACCGATGATAAATATACCCCACCACATGGTGGCTTCTCCAAAATAATTAGGATGGCGAGTATATTTCCAGAGGCCTTCTTTCATAATATGACCATCTTTTTGGGAATCAGGTTTGTTGATATAGTCTTTGAGCTGTTTATCACCTAAAGCTTCAAAAGTAAAGCCGACAACCCAAATCACAATACCTAAAGCATCAAAGACGGTAAAAGCTGCAGCTGGATTAGAGTTAATATTGATCACAGAAGATACGATTAAAAATAAAAGTATTCCCTGCAGTACAAATATTTGAAAAAATGATCTCAAATAAAAGTTATTCCACTCTTCTCTCCACTTAGCATAACGAAAATCTTCAGGTTTGCCCTTGTTTCGCTTGAATATATGATAGGATAACCTTAATCCCCAAATAGATACCATGAGTGTGACTATTATAGTTCTAAAGTTAATATTACCGGTGTTAACCAAGACAAAATAGGCGGCTAAGACAAAACCTAGACCCCAACCAATATCAACAACTGAGTTGTTTTTCTTCACGACTGCGATAATAAAGAACACTATAAAGTAAGCCAAAATGAACAAAAAAGTTTGTACAAATATTGAACCAAACATTTAATCATCTCCTTTATTTGTCAAAAGTGATACAGCTACACTGTTACGACCAGCACTTAACCCTATGACAGGAGATATATCTTCAATGTATTCAGGTTCTTTTCCGATAAGTTGAGTAAATATCCTTTTATATTTTTTGGCTCTTTCTATACCATCTCCATGGACAATAGAGTATCTTTTAATGCCTTCTTCTTCCATATGCTCTTTGACAATCTCTTTTATCTTTTTAGTATTACCTCTTTTACTAAAGGCTTTAGCAAATGCTATCCCGTTACCGTCTTCATCTAAAGATACAATCGGTTTTAAGTTTAAAAATTTAGCTACTTTTCCTTTTAAAGGACTTACACGCCCTCCTCTTACCATGTATTCAAAGTTATCAACACTTACATATATATATAAGTTATGCTTAATCTTTTCTATATAATCAACTATTTCTTGATGGTCATGACCTTCTTTAATCTTCTCAGCTGCTTCCATCACTAATATACCCTGTGCTCCAGAATCTAGTTTGGAATCAATAATAGATATCTTTGTACCATTTTTTATATTTTCAGCTGCATTTTTTACAGTATCGTAAGTACCGCTTAAATTACTAGATACTGTGATAACTATAATTGAATCATAATGGTCAGCTAAAAAAGATAATTTATCTTCTACTATTTTAACAGAAGGTTGAGCTGAAGTTGGATATTCCTCTGCCTGATCTACAAGATTATAGAAATTTTCAGCAGTAACTGTAACTTTGTCTAGATAATTTGTTTCATCTACTACTAGATTTATAGGAATCATATTTATTTGATTTTCATCCAAAAAACTTTTTGGTAAGTCGGCTATTGAATCGGTTACTAAAGCAATATTAGAAATTCGCTCATATTTTACATTATATTGGATAAGCATATCATCGACTTTCTGGTCAATAATTGTGCTGTGTTTATTTAAGCCAGCAAAAAATTGTGCAGGATCATTGGTATGAATATGAATTCTCATCTTTGCTGAACTTCCGGCTATTATTAAAGAATCCCCCAGATAACTTAAATCTTTTCTTATTGCAGATATTTCTTTTTTTACATCTTCTATATAAGCTTCCGTACAGTATCTATATTCAATTTCTTCTTTTTCAGTAATAGCTGACTCTTGATTTTCTAATACTACATCATAATGATTTATATCTTTAATTTTACCAGTTTTGATAAATTCTAAAATTCCAGATAAAAAGTAAACAAATCCGAGTGCACCAGAATCTACAACATGAGCTTTTTTTAATACTTCTAAAGTATTTTTGGTATTATCAAGTGACTTTCTGGCTGATTTAAGAGATTCGGACATTAACTCTTCAAAATCATCTGTCCTGGCTTTTACTTCCTCAAGCGATTTAGACCAGTCCTTCATCACTGTTAACATAGTCCCTTCAACAGGTTCACTAATAGCCTGGTAAGTATAGTCTACTGCATTATTTATCATTTCTGAAAAATTCTCTACATTAATTCTTTTTTCAGAATTTATATTTTCTTTTAAACCATTGATAAACTGAGCGAATATAATACCCGAATTACCAATTGCACCTTTTAAGGCTGCATCTCCCATTGAATTCAAGGTTGCTTTAATTGATTTATCTGCTATTACATTTTCCATTACCATATTTAATGTCCGTGATAAGTTAGTTCCTGTATCTCCATCCGGAACAGGAAAGACATTTATTTTATTAAGTTCTTTTCGATTTTCTATTACCTCTTTAGCTCCCGAAATGAAAGCATAATAAAGTCTTTCACCATTTAAATATTTAATCTTCATTTAGACCACCTTTATTCTCTAATAAATGTTTTAAGCCAGGTTATTGTTTCATCATCTAATCCATAAAGTTCTTTTTCCCTTTCTAACAAGTCTAATCCTTCTCTAGTGCCCACAAAATAATTCAGTCTTGCTGTTAAAGTTGAATTTATAAAGTCCATATCTTTGGAATAATATTTTTCTACTTCGTTCATTAATTTAGAAAATGCTTGTAATCGATACTTCTGATGGTAAAATTCAGCATAATAGAAATTTTCATACTTTTTAAGTTGAGTATATAATGTTTTGTTTTCTTTTAATTTTTTTACATAACTTTCATAAATTTCTTTTTGATTTTGATTATGGTAAAATACTATTGATTTGTATTGATTACTATAAGGTTTAACATAAGGATTATGATTTTCAAAAAATATCTCTAATAGTTCTTTATATGAAATTTTTTCTGGATCATATTCAATCTGAATTGTTTCTGTATGACCACCTAAATTATGATAGGTCGGATTTTCTTTATCACCACCGGCATAGCCTACTCTGGTTGTCCAAACTCCTTTAACACCACCAAATAAAACATCTGGTCCCCAGAAACATCCCATTCCAAAAGTTGCTTTTTTCAAATTTTCAGGCCTCATTTTATCAATTGGTGGTCTTTTATTACCCTCAGCTGCCAGACCAACATTACTTAATGTCATAATCAATAAAAATGAAATTAATAATATATAAATTGTATTCATTTTGTTCACCTCATATACGTTTTGTAATATCTGTTACACTAATCGTATAATAAAGGGGTGAACTATTCAGTAAAATACTTATCAATTAAAGTAAAGTTGGTAGGCCGAGTAATACTATTAGTGCATAACCTATAATGTAAACTGAAGTTAGATAAATAAATTTATTGGGAGAAATCTCTCCTTCTGAATAATTATATCTCCTTAAAAAGATCATTTTAACTAAATCACCAGCTAACATTAATAGAACAAAAGAATATAAAAATTTAATATTAACTCCTTTAAATAATCCATAGATCAGACCCCAATGTCCCCAGTTATTAAAGATAACAAATACCATTGATATAATATCTTTATTTTTATATCTATTAAAAATAGCAGTTATTAAGCCTAATGATAAGATGATTAAAATAACAATTTGTACTATAGGTAAACTACCTAATTGTATAAAAACAGGTTGATTTAACCCTTTAAAAAATACAAAGATGCCAATTATTAAAGCCAATGCTTTAATTACAGTTTCGATCCAACCTAAAAAATGCCAGTTTTTAATATGCCATTTGTTTTTATCCATTATTATCTACCCCTATCTACCCTGAGTTAATCTTAGAGAAAACTCTTCCGGTAGCTCAGTTTCAGCTAATTTATCTTGAACTTCCTTAATATTATATTCATAACGTTTAAAGGATAATAGATTCTTAGATGAATTAAAAATCACAAAACTTGATCTGGGATCTCTATCTCGTGGTTGCCCCACACTACCGACATTAACTATATAGTTGTATTCAGGATTGATTTCAACTTCATCCTTTTCAATTTGAAACCAGCCCTCCCCTTTATTACAAAAACAAAAGGGAATATGGGTATGACCAATAAAAAGAAGATTTGCATCCATTATTAAAGGTTCTATTCCTTTTATGTCATAACGATTAAATATATATGAAAAAGGTGAGTTTTTGTTTGGACTCCCATGAGCTAAAATAATTTTACGCCCATTGATTATTATATCTTCCCGGGTATTAAGAGCTTTCAAATAAGACTTGCTTTCTTGGCTTAATTGCTTTTTAGTCCAGGTAATTGATTTTTTCACAGTCTGTCTAAACCATTGTATATCTAAATCATCAATGATCGCTTTATCATGATTGCCGGCAATAACTTTTGTACAAACTTCTTTTATTTTATTTACACATTTTTCTGGTTCTGGATTATAACCAACAAGGTCTCCTAAACACATTATATCATTTATCTTATCATCATACATCTCGATTTTCTCTAATACGTTCTTTAAAGCTGTATAATTACCGTGAATATCAGATATAATTGCTATCGTTTTATTATCCATAATTAATACCCCTCATGTATAATTTTTTAATTTATTTCTTTGCATTTAGTAAGTTTTCTTTAAAGGGTGGCTTTATTACCCCTTTTTCTGTGATTATTGCTGTTATATTCTCGGCAGGTGTAACATCAAAGGCAGGATTATAGACATCTACTCCTTCTGGTGCAATTCGAACACTTCTAATTTCAGTTATTTCTTTATCCTCCCTAATTTCTATTTCAATCTCATCTCCGTTTTCGATCTCAAAATCGACTGTAGAAATGGGAGCAGCTATGTAAAAGGGAATATTATATTCTTTAGCTAGAACTGATAACATAAACGTGCCTATTTTATTAGCAGTATCACCATTATTCGCTATTCGATCAGCACCTACCACAATCTTGTCAATAACTTGTTTTTTCATTAAAGTAGCTGCAGCACTATCAACAATTAGAGTAGCGGGAATATCTTCTTCAAGCATTTCAAAAGCAGTAAGACTAGCGCCTTGTAACCTAGGACGAGTCTCATCCATATATACTTTAACATTTTTACCGGCTTCATGGGCAGCTCTGATTACACCTAAAGCTGTACCATAACCTACTGTAGCTAGAGCACCAGCATTACAGTGAGTTAAAATATTATCATCTCTTTCAATCACCTCATTACCAAATTTACCTAATTTTTTATTTGTTTTAATATCTTCCTTTGCTATTTTATTTGCTTCTTTAAATAATCTATCAATAATATCAGTTTCATTATTATCTTTAGCTAAAGATTCCTTTAAAACTTTCTCCATGCGATTTATGCCCCAGCTTAAATTAACAGCTGTAGGCCGAGTCGCTAAAAGTTCTTCTTTAGCTTTTTCAATCTCATCTAAAAATATTACATCATCGGTTGAAATATACTCCTTAACAGCTAGATAATATCCATAAGCCGCAGTAGCCCCAATGGCAGGTGCACCTCTAACCACCATTTTTTTTATTGCTTCACAGGTTTCTCTGTAATTTGCAGCCTCATAATACTGTGTTTCTAAAGGTAGAATCCTCTGGTCAAGCAGTTTTAATATTCCATCTTCAAAGATTAAAGTTTTATGTTCCATGCTATAACACTCCTATATTTTTTAATTTTCAAAATATTATTATTAAATATTTAATACCTTATTTTAGAAAAGAAATTTAACTTTTATTTTTTCTATACTCTTTAGCATTAATTATTCTCGATTTAATAGAAGGATGCGATGCTTTATAAAATTTCTCCCACCATCTGTAATCTAAACGGGCCAGACTATCATCTGCCAACTTTGCAAAAGCCCTTCCTAAGGTCATCGGATCTTTAATTACTTCAAAAGCAAACTGATCTGCTCTTTTTTCATACGTTCTACTGAGATAAAGTTGTATGGGGTTAAATATGGAATATAAAATTCCCCAGTATAATAATAGTAATGGGATACTTACGATTGAATTTAAACCTATATATCCAAACCAATTTAACAATATAGACCAACTAATATTTATTAAATAAGCCGTTATAAAAATTATTATTGGTTGTAATAAAAGGTTTTTATAAATATCCTTATTTACATGATGTCCAATTTCATGTGATAAGACCGCTTCTATTTCATCTGCACTAAATCTTTCAGCCAAATTATCACTCAATAAAATTTTACGGGTTTTACCCATGCCAATTACAGCTGCATTAGCAGAAGTAATTTTAGAACTAAGATTTATTTCATAGATATCCTCAATTTCAATGTCAAGTTTATCAAAGGTAGACATCAATCTGTCTTTTAATTCACCTTCCGGATAAGATTTTAAAGTATAAAATAAAGGTAAGATTAAAATTGGTAATAAATAATTTAATAACACTATAAATACTGATAAAGTTATTGAAATAATAATCCACCAGTTATCAGGGTAATTATTCGTTAAAAATAAAAATAACAGGGAAAATAGATAAGTTAAAACAAGAGATAATACAAATGACTTGGCCCTGTCTTTTACCCATTCCTCGCTACTCTGGGCAGATAAATTATATTCTTTTCTTAAATCATAAATAGTAAAGTATTCTGTTATAGTATCCAATACCAGATAAAGAAATATTACTATAGAAACATAGATAAATAATTTGATAGTAAAAATTAGATTTTGAGAT
>Ga0209947_1000078_pt1 | contig 47967 bp, 49 predicted proteins | sample SalPonR2_B_D2_MG_FD_185706 | JGI IMG/M metagenome (GOLD analysis project Ga0209947, IMG submission 185706) | Salt pond soil microbial communities from South San Francisco under conditions of wetland restoration - Salt Pond MetaG R2_B_D2_MG... ...
TCTATACCCTAAAAATACATTATTTAAGTAGAATATTGTATAAATTCAAATTAAAAGTTCAATTTTGAGATCGAAAATGTGAATATGGTTATTTTAGCTAAAAATGAAGTGTAAATTTATTTTTTACTGCTACTTTCCGAATTCAGGTTAAAATTAACAGTTCAAATTAAAAATTATGTGTTTGAATATCATTATTTTAGCTAAATTTTAGCTAAAAAAAAGTGCAATTTTATTTTTAGTTGCCACTTTCCGAATTCAGGTTAAACAAATGTGGTTTTTTTAGTACTTTTTGCGATTATATCTCCTGCTTTTACTACATATTTTCTGCTCGGCCTTAATCTTAAAGCCTCTTGTATATTAGAAGCATCGATTATATTAAAATCAGCTGTATTGCCAATTTTGATTCCGTAATCAGTAATTTTCATTATTCTAGCAGCATTTTGGGTAATCATATCATAAACTATTTTAACTGAACCAGGGGTATTATATTGAGCCACGTATGAACAAAGTAAACCATAATCGAGGGGATCACCAGTCCCAAAAATATGAAAACCGTCACAAATAGTGTCCTGTGCAGTTGCAACATTAATGCCATGGTTGACCATCTCTCTTATTCTGGTAACACCCCTTGTTCTTGGTTCAGAGTCGATACCCATTATAGCTAGAACCTGGGGATTAGTACAAACATTGAAATCAGCTAATTTTAGTAATTTCATTACTTTTTCAGCATGGGCATCATTTTGATATGCAATAGAGGTACAGTGTCCTCCTGTTACTCTACCCTGATAATTTTCTTCTATAGATCTCATGGCCGTATATTCAAGTGATCTGGCCAAGTTATCTTTGGTTTGATCCATATGCATATCAATGTCAACATCATAATGTTTAGCAATCTCAAAAACTAAATCCACATGTTTTTTGGAATACTCTTCTGTCCACTCTGCTGCAGGCATTCCTCCCATCACATCTGATCCTAATTCCATTGCTTCCCACAATAATTTTTCTGTACCTTCATTATTAAAAATGCCTTCTTGTGGAAAGGCTACTATTTCTATATCACAAATATCACTGCATTCTTCACTGGCAGCCATTACCCCTTTTAATCCTGTTAAACCAACTATGTTATCTATATCTACATTTGTCCTTATTTTTGTTGTCCCATATGCTATACATTCCTTAATAGCACGCACAGCCCTATTTTTGACATCTTCAACAGTATAATTTTTTTTAAGATCATGCATAATTTTTATAGACTCTTCTAAAGTCTCTTTTTTGCTTTCCCGACCCTGTAAAGCAGTATAAACTTTATCAAAATGCATATGGGGATTTACAAAGGTTGGGCTAATTAAAGCACCTTCAGCATCAATAACCTCATATTGGCCTTTAAGTTCTATATTGCTTTCGATCCTATTATATAAACCGCCTTTGATTAAAATATCAACTAATTCTTTTTCGTTTACTAACCTGACATTTTTAACTAATAACATATTATCACCTCATAATTATATTTGATATTAATTTCATCTTTTTTATAAAATTACATTGAACGTCTCATCCTCAAATACTTCGGGATGGTATTCCTTGATAATCTTGATATATTGGTTAATTACAGTAACTCCTCTACCCTTCATATGTTTGATCTGTTGCTCGGTTGCTAGTGCACTTAATATATAAAAACCAGGATAGTAATTACGTTCTAGGAGTGTAATATTTTCCAATTCTTCTTCTATAACCTGCATATTTCATAACCAGTCGCATTAAAATCTGCATCCTGAACTGAGCCAGGGAATATTACAGCTATCTTATTCATATTTTGGACAGCTACACCACCAACCATTATAAGACTGAAGACTAATGCTAAAACAAGAGCTGAAAAACCTGTAAATTTAATTTTTTTCATACATTGAATCCTGCTTTATAAATTTAAGGGTCGTCCAATCATATATTTTATATTTTTGATTATTTAACCCTTATAGTGTATTTATATTATACCATATTTTAATTTAATTTTTTATGTGGATTTCATTAATGTTACTCCGGATAATTTGTAAATTTTTACAAATAATTAACTTTAGTTAAGATGTTTTTTGAAAATTTCAACAGCCTTCAAGATATCTGTGCGGTCTACATCCAGATGTGTAACTGCCCTTAATTTATCATGTAAAACACTTACTCTCAATCCATCCTGTAGGATTTTTTCGGCAAAACTATCTGAACTTTTTCCCTTGATTTTAAAGATTACTATATTCGTTTCGACATCTTGAGGTTCTATTTCTACAGAAGGAATTTCAGCTAATCTTTCTGCCAGTAATTTTGCGTTTTTATTATCCTCTTTAAGCCTTTCTAAGTTATTTTCTAAAGCATATATGCCACCAGCAGCAATTATACCAGCCTGCCTCATTGCTCCACCCAGTCTCTGCTTCCAATATCTGGCCTGATGAATAAAATCTTTAGAACCAGCAAGTACAGAACCAACCGGAGCCCCTAAACCTTTGCTTAAATCAAACCAGACCGAGTCAAAATTAGCTGCATATTGTCTAGCTGTATTACCTGTAGCTGCAACTGCATTAAAAAGTCGGGCACCATCCATATGGTTATTCAATCCAAGGGAATGTGCTTTTTCAGTAATTCTTTCAATTAAATCTAAGGGCCAAATTGTTCCTCCTCCTAGATTAGAAGTCTGTTCAATCGATAAAACTCTACTTTGGGGGTCATGATATTCCTTAGTTCTAACTGCCTCTAAAAACTGCTCTGTTTGGAACACACCCCTAACTCCGTTAACTCTCCGAATAGATGCCCCACAAATTACTGCAGTAGCCCCTGCTTCATAGTGAATAGGGTGAGCACTTCTATCCATTATAATCTCATCACCTGGGTTGCAGTGTACTGCAAAAGAAATTTGATTGGCCATCAGACCCGAGGGTAAATAGATTGCCTCCTCTTTACCTAATAATTTTGCAGCCATTGAAGTCAGTCTATTAACACTGGGATCTTCTAAGAGTTGTTCATCCCCCACCTCAGCTTCGGCCATAAATTTTCTCATTTCATCTGAAGGTCTTGTGCCAGTATCACTAAAAAGATCAATTTTAATTTCCATGTTTTCACCTCTTTTAAATTATTGTTGTAAAAATATATAAATAAAACATCCCTAAAAATACTGTAGTGAAAATACTTTTTGTTAAATATGCTGTTATAAATGTCGGTACTGCTGCTAACAAATAGATATTATTAAAAGAAATATCAACTACACCATTAGAAATAAATATAGCTGGAGCTAAAAGCGAAGCTAAAATAGCTGGGCCTACAAACTTTAAAATCCTTATTAAAAGATCAGGTATTTTGATTCTGGATAGTAAAGTTACAGGTAGCATTCTGGGAATATAAGTAACCAAGGCCATCCCGATAACCATCAATAAATATTTATATTGCATCTTCTAAAATCACCCCTATTACGGCTGCCAAAACGGTAGCTATTATGATATTCCAATTACCCGGGCATATAAAAAAAAAGATAACAGAAAGAACAGCGGCTATTATCGATACAACTATATCCATTTTATCTCTAATCTGTATAATTAATAGTATTATAAACATAGCTGGTAAGACAAAATCTATGACCGGTATTTTAAAGTTTATAACATATTTTCCTATTAGAACACCAACCAAACTGCTTAAAACCCATCCCATATAGGCACTAAAACCCATTACTAAAAAATATAAACCTCTATTTACTTTTTTATCTGGCAAAAGAGTATTACCAACCGCAAAAGATTCATCGGTAATTAAAAAACCAATTAATGGGAGCAATCTGGAGGGTGCTCTCTTAAAATACAAACTTAAAGTAGCACTCATCAAAATATGCCTTAAATTAACTAAAAAAGTGGTCATGATTATTGGTATAACAGCGGCTTGGGCAGTTAACATATTTACCGCAATCAATTGAGAAGAACCGGCAAATACAAATATCGACATACCAACAATAAGGTAGGGGGATAAGTCAGTACTTAATGCTAGAATGCCATAACTAATTCCAATTGGAATATAGCCCATAATAATTGGTAATGCAGATTTAAATGCGGATTTAATAACGCTTTTGTAACTCAAAATAAAAAACTCCCTTCCCATTTATGTTATATTTCGGGAAGGGCTATCTCAATTCCTTTTGTATTTTGATTTATTTTTATATCAATATCATAAGCCGACCCCAGGTTAGTACATGTCATGGTCTCCTCTGTAGCACCATCAGCCATAATATTGCCATTTTTAACTATGATTACACGATCACAGTATTTCAAGGCTAAGTTGGGGTCATGTAAAGCCATAATAACACCAGTAGGACTATTTTTGGTTAACTTTCTAATCTCTCTCATCAATAAGTTCTTATTTTTGAAATCCAGATGAGCCGTAGGTTCATCCATAATTAAATAGCCTGTGTCTTGCATCAAAGCTCTGGCAATTAAGACCAGCTGTTTTTCTCCTCCACTCAATTGATTATATTGTCTATCAGAAAGATGCTCTATATTTAGCTGTTCTAATACTGAAAATGCCTTCTCAAAATCACTGCTTTTAGGCATCTTACCAAATTTTAAGTAGGGTGTAACTCCCATCGTAACAAAATCTAAAACCTTATAAGAAAAAACAACTGAATGTTCTTGAGGAACCATACTAATATATCTCGCTATCTCACTTTGAGTTAAATTATCTATATCAACCTCATCTATTTTGATTTGTCCCTTATCTTTATGGAAAACTTTATTTAAACATTTTAAAATTGTTGTTTTCCCTGATCCATTTGCCCCCAAAAGACAGGAAAATTCTTGTTTATGGATGCTAAAATTGATATTTTTAATAGTCCATTCCTTATTATAAGAGAAACTAAGGTGCTTTACTTCTAACATAGGCTTCACCTTCTCTATTAAAGATTTGACCCCCCTAATTCAGAATAACTCTTATCATAAAGGGTATCATAATATTTTTCAACAACCTGTTCTATATCTAAATCGGTATATTTTTCAGGGTACAATTTTTTAGCCAACCAGACAATTCCTAAATAAGAAGAAGGGCTGGGAAAATCCCAGGGTTCTACCTTAGAAGGAAACCTGTAGATGTTCTTATTTTTAACAGCTTTTAAGGCCTGCAGTTCGGGTCTATTTAACAACACTTCTATTGTTCCACTGTAATACTGAGATATTATTATATAATCTGGATTCCAGTTCATCAATTCTTCCAAAGACGTTTTAATAAATCCATCTTTTACTTCTTTGGCAGGATTGATTCCGCCAGCCAATTCGATCATACTGGTCTGGAGCATATTTTTGCCAACTGTGTCAAATAAATCGGAATTAGCAAAATACACAGATTTTTTTTCTTCTATTTTATCTCTATCTGCAACAAGGGTAGTAATCCTATCATATTGGTTTAATACATCGAAGGCCCTATTTTCAACTCCAAAAGCCCTACCCAGTATTTGAGTAGCTTCACGTATTTTTTGATAACTCTCTGGTTCTATTATAATTGAGGCTACATTAAATTTCTCCAATTTATCAGCCACCTTAGGTCCATCATTATGCGGAAATAATATGACAAGATCTGGATCAACCTCTAAAATCTGTTCTAAATTCAATCCATGCCTCTTAGAACCCACATTGGGCAATTTTTCACCATGATAAAGTTTCTGAAATAATGATATCTTCTCAAAACTAAGATCAGAGGCAACCAATTTATCCTGAACACCCAAGCAAAATACAAATTGTGTAGCTGAACGGTAAGATGTTACAATTCTATTGACTTCTTCTGGTAATTTTACTTCTCTGCCTGCCATATCTGTTATTACTTCACCTGCCAATACAGACAAAGAAAAAAACATAGATATTAGAACATATAATACAAAAATAGTGATTAACTTTTTATTGAATACTTTCATTTTTTTATTCCTCCCAATTATTTTTCGTTATATGTGGCCACATATAACGAAAAGAAAAAAATTATTCTTTTAGTTTTTCTTTAAAACTTTTTGTAAAGTGTTTGACTTCCAATTTAGACATTTGCCGCCTGGCTTCGCTGCGGAACTTTAAAAAGGTCTTCATTAATAAACGACCTTTAAAAGTTAGTGTAGAACCGCCACCACTTCGACCTCCAGCTTTTTTTTCCAAAAGCTTAAAATCTAATTTATGCTCTAACTTGTCAATCAACTGCCAGGCTTGACTGTAAGACATATTGATTTTTGCAGCAGCCTTTCTTAAAGAACCATATTTATCAACCAGTCTTAATATATCAGCTGGACCATCTCCAAATAATCTGTTGTTACCTTCTTCCAACCAGAGCTTATAATTAAGCTTCATAAATATCATTCCTATTCATACTTATTTTTGTAATAAAGATAATCATCATAATAATCCAAATCTATAATAATCTTTTTATTATCAATAGGAAAATAATAAACTTCCTTAGAATATTTTTCTAATATAGGCTTTAACCCCATAGGCCCTTTTAATTTTTTAATTTCAGAAAGATAATCAATGCTGATTAACACAGGATGCCCCAGTTTTTCATTATAAACCGGCTGTATGATATCTAAAGATGATTTTTCAAACTCTTTAATAATATTATCAAAAACATCTGCAGTAATCAATGGTTGATCTGCCAAAAATACAAGAAGGGTCTTTGTGTTTTTTGACAATTCTTCTACTCCTTTTTTCATACTGCTGCTCATACCCTCTTCGTAATCAGGGTTTTCTTTGATTCTAAAGCGAGCATCTGAGTAATTTGTTAACTTCTTTTTAATTCTCTCTGCTTCAGCCCCCAAGACGACCCTAACTTCATCATCAATATAATCACTATCTAATACATTATCAATTACAGTCTCGAGAACCGTTTTTTCTTTCCAGGGTAATAACTGTTTAAGTTTGCCCATTCTATCTGCTTCACCTGCTGCCAAAATAACTGCTGTATACATTATTTACCCCCCATTATTAATAAGAGGGGAGTAAATACCCCCCTCTGTTTTAATATTTATTTTATACCCATATGAAATATGCAACAAATACTATACCTAATACATATACCAGCCAGTGAACTTTGTCTCCCTTGCCTGTAAATAGTTTGACCAAAGGATAAATAATAAAACCGAGAGCAATACCATTTGAAATTGAGTAAGTTAAAGGCATAGCAATCATAGCTACAAAAGCCGGCAGAATTTCTGTGAAGTCATTCCAATCTAGCTTTGTAATATTAGTCATCATCATTGTACCAACAATAATTAAAGCCGGAGCAGTCGCTGCACCAGGCACAAGACCAATTAATGGCCTGAAAAATAAGGATAAAAAGAAGAGAATAGCTACAACTACACCAGTTAAACCGGTTCTACCACCTTCAGCTACCCCGGAAGCAGATTCAATATATGTAGTTACTGTACTGGTACCAAAAACCGCACCACCTGTTGTCCCAACAGCGTCAGCCAATAATGCATTGCTAGCCTTGGGTAAATTTCCCTCTTCATCCAAATAACCAGCCTGTTGGCTTACTCCTACCAGAGTACCTGCTGTATCAAATAAATCGACAAATAAGAATGATAATAATACACCAAACATACTTAATTTAAATGCACCAGCAATATCAAGTTCAAATAAAACCTGATTCCAATCTCCCATACTGGGCATTGCAATCACACCATTAAAAGCTGGGGTTACTCCATTTGTCCAACCAAATGCAGTTCCAATTAAAATTCCCCAGAGTAATGCTCCCTTAATCTTAAGTGCATGTAAAATACCTGTCACTATCAAGCCTACCAGAGCTACTAAAGCCGGTCCTGAAAAAATATCTCCCATAGCAACTAAAGTAGCCTGATCGGCCACAACAATACCAGCATTTTGTAATCCAATAAAGGCAATAAATAAACCAATACCCGTGCTGATACCAGTTTTTAGCCCCATAGGAATTGCATTAACTATCATCTTACGAACAGGCGTCACACTTAAAATTATAAATATAACCCCTTCCAAAAAAATTATACCTAAAGCAACCTGCCAGGTTACCCCCATACCTATTACTACAGAATATGCAAAGAATGCATTCAGACCCATGCCTGAAGCAAGAGCAAATGGATAGTTAGTTAAAAAAGCCATAGCTAAAGTACCTAAAATAATACCAGCAATTGTAGCAATAAAAACACCATTAAAAGGCATCCCTGCATCACTTAAAATAGTCGGATTTACAAATATAATATAGGCCATGGTCATAAAAGTAGTAAAACCCGCAATAATCTCAGTTTTCACATTAGTGTTATTTTCTTTAAGATCAAACATGTTTTCCAAAAAACCTGCATTATTCATTTCGTTCATCAAATTCCCTCCTTATATTTGTTTGCTTAAATAATCAAAAAATAAAGAATATAATAGTATTCTTCTTACAAACACCTCCCTTTTATTAATTTACACCCACTTTAACAAATTTATTTTCTTCGACATCAAATAAACCCTGATCAGTTATTTTCAAAGAAGGTATTACGGGTAAAGCCATGAAAGATAAGGTCATAAAAGGATTTCTATGTACTACCCCCATAGAAGATATTATCCTTTTCATTTGTTCTAACTTTTTAGCCGTCTCGGGAATGGATTTCTTCGACATCAGTCCTGCTATCTCCAGAGGGAGGTAATTAATTATTTCTCCCTGTTTGGCTATTACTATACCTCCCTGTAACTCATCAATTTTTTGAACTGCTTTATACATATCAAAAGAATTGAGTCCAACCACAATAATATTATGAGAATCATGCCCAATCGATAAAGCAAGAGCTCCTTTTTGTAATCCAAACCCCTTTAACAAACCCAAACCTACATTACCGGTTTTTTTATGTCTTTCCACAACAGCAATCTTTACTAGGTTTTGAGCAATAAGATCACTGCTTTTAACTTTGTTTTTAAAAACAATTTCCTCCTGATCGGTTATTACCTTATCCTTGATAAGAACCATTGCCCGGTATTTATTATAACTAGGCAGATCAAATTTTTCTTTATTTAAACTACCAATATTAACAGACTTAAATATTTTTTTCGCTTTTCCTGCTTTTTTTTCTGGTAAATCTACAACTAATCTCTCATTTTCTGCCACCAATTTCCCATCTTTAAATACCTTTTTTACATTAAAATCATTTAAGTTATCTAATATTACAAGGTCAGCTTTATAACCAGGTACAATAGCACCAACATTATCCAATCTTAATGCATTAGCTGTGTTAATAGTAGCAAGTTTTATAGCACGTATACTAGTCATACCACTATGAACAGCTTTTTTTATTAAAAAATTCATATGACCATCTTGATAAAGATCCCCCGGATTACGATCATCAGTTGCGAACATAAATCGTGCCAAATTACAGTTATTAACAGCCGGCAAGAGGTTAATTAAATCTCTGGTGACAGACCCTTCTCGAATCATTACATACATCCCTTTAGAAACTTTTTCTATCGCCTCACTCTCTACTGTACATTCATGATCAGCTCTAATGCCTGCTAATAAGTATGTGTTTAAATCTTTACCACTCAGCCCAGGCGCATGTCCGTCGATAAACCTGTCTTTCATTAAATCAATCTTGTCCCATAAACCTTGTTCTCCATTTATAACAGCAACAAAATCCATTACTTCTCCCAGTCCAAATACACCTTCTTCATCAACTAATACAGCCAATTTTTCTGCTGATAAACTAGCTCCCGAAGTCTCATTAGAAGTAGCCGGTACACAGGAAGGCAGCATCAGATTAAAGTTCCAAGGTAGTTGATTGCCACTTTCTAGAATGTATTTTATACCTTCTATACCTGCTACGTTAGAAATTTCATGTGGATCGGCAAAAATTGTAGTAGTACCCCTGGATATAACCCAAGCAGCAAATTCTTCAACTTTAACCATTGCGCTTTCCAGATGAAGATGTCCGTCTATAAAACCTGGGGAAATTATATTATCTTCTATATCTACTTCCTTAAGACCCTGATAATCTCCAATTCCAAGTATTTTTCCTTTAGCTATTGCAATATCACTTTTGATCAATCTTTCATTAAAGACATCAACTATACTACCGTTCTTTAAGACTAACTCAGCAGGAATTGCACCCCTTGCCATTTTTAATATCTTCTTATTAAACACTTAAATACCTCCTTCCCCGATAAATTTTTTTCTACAAAGATCACTCCAACTTTAATGCATTAAAGTTACAGCGGGTAATACAAAGTCCACAGCCTTCACATTTTTGTGAGTCTATCACAATATAGTCATTGCTTTCATTAAATGAAATAGCCTGATATACACAGCTGGTAACACACAGTCCACAAGTTGTACAATTTTCTTTGATTACAGTTGGTACAATTGTATCGTAATTAGCTTCTTTTTGCATAACCTTTGCTGTTAGGTTTTGAATATCTTTTAAACTTTGATAGTTATTTTTATCTAAAAAATTATTTAACTCATTATTGATTTTTTCATATACATGTGGACCATTCACAATAGCTTCAGTACAAACCTGTACAGCTGAAACACCGGCCATGAACATCTTTGCGACCTTTATCCCGCTGTCAATTCCGCCTACCCCTATTACTGGTATATTAACATTGTTGGCGGCCTGATATACTGCTCTTAAAGCCAGGGGGAATATTGCTTCACCTGATAACCAGCCAAATCCATTTTCACTGCCCATTAAAGGTTTCCCGGTTTCAGGATTAATATCCAGAGTAGGTCCAAATGAATTAATCAATACTATACCATCTGCTCCAGCTTTCTCAGCTGCCTCAGCGAATTCAGGTATATCAATCTGAGGACTCAACTTCACAAAAACAGGAATTTCTACCTCATCTTTGGCTGCTTTGATACTTTCTTCCATGGGAGTCGTATCATTCCCTAAGTAATGAGTAGATAATTCTAAGGCATCTGCATATTTTTCTACTTTTTTAGCTAAACTTTTGATTTGATCCTTTGTGTAACCTATCCCAGCTATCACGGGCAACCCTAACCTTCTAATTTTGGGATATTCCTCGTTAAACCATTTCTCTGGGGGCAACGCAGACCAGAGCTCTGTATTAAGAAATCCGCTCTTTACTCGGGCCATATTGGGACGGGGAACTTTTGCAGCAGTTGTTGAAATTGTTTTTGTAACAATAGCGCCTGCTCCACCTTCCTTGGCTTTTACAGCAGCCTGTGCATCTTTGATCGGTGGTCCGGCAGCAGGCATCACAGGATTTTTGAGCTTTAAACCAGCAAATTCAGTTTTTAAATTAGCCATTCATATCACTCCTTTTTTGTCTTAGCCCCATAATAATATTTTTCAGGTCATGATGAACTTCATGAAAAATTTTATCTCGATTCTGCTTTGTTAACCTATAAATCTTTTTATCTTCTCTATCTCTCAACCTGTCTAAAAATAGATTGTGCTCATCTTTGATAATAGCCAAGACAGGTTTGCTGCTGTCCAGTGTTGCAAACACACTGGCTTGAAACTTCATGGCATTGCGCTCAAATCTGCCCAATTCATCCATGACTACAATATCTCTGAAGTTTTGGGCGGTTTCTAAAAAATCGACTCCCTTGTCATCAAATACTTCTTTATAAATAGTCCATTTATCCTCAGGGCTTGCCCTTTCTGCAAAAACCTGACACTTCTTTTTGTAATTAGAGGACTTTTCTCCCTGCCAGTGGTAATAATAATCAATGGGGTCAACCAGATAAAAACTTAACCATTTATTGATATCACCCGTTCTACCCACTACAAATCCGCCGGGTTTTAAATTTAATTTCTCTATATGATTTTTTAAAAAAGTACTTTTACCAACATACTTATCACCAGTTATAAAAATGTTATTAATCATTAATTATTATTCTCCTCTAAAGAATTCAATATTATTTCAGGTGTGATGGGGAGACTTGTAATTCTAATACCTATTGCATCATAGACAGCATTAGCAACGGCCGGACAGGCTGCAATAAGTGTTGGCTCGCCGATTCCCTTTGCACCAAAGGGTCCATCTGAATCTTCATTTTCAATTAAAGTGCTTTCAAATTCAGGTATATCCTGAATACTGGGCACTAAGTAATTTGTCATATCAGGATTGATAGTAATACCTTTTTCCATTACCTGCTCTTCCATTAAAGCCATCCCTAGACCCTGAACTGTTCCGCCTTCAATTTGGCCATGTACATTCTGAGGATTTATAGCCTTACCCACATCAAGTGCAGTATATACATTCATTACTTCGATAATCCCGGTATCTATATCAACCTCTATATCAATAACTTGTGTCATAAAAGTATAAGCTACATAGTTTTTTTCTGACTGCCCGTTCTTCTCATCTGGTGCATAAGTTTCGGGAAAAAAAGAAGCTTCTGCCTGCAGGTTATCACCTTTTTGTTTCACAATTTCAGCTAACTCCCAGTAACTGATCTTTCCGTTTCTATTATCACAAGCGTATATTTCTCCATCCTTTACAGTTAATTCTGGATGGTTACTGTTAAAATATATGCTGCCATAATGATAAATCATGCCCATAACTTCTTCAGCTGCTTCCCTTACGGCATTTCCTGAAAAAAAAGTCTGTCGGGTAGCTGAAGTTGAACCAGAATTTTTTGCTTGATGTGTATCCTGGCCTACAATCTCTATGTAAGAAGAATCAATCTTTAAAACTTCAGCAGCAATTTGGACCATAGTAGTTAAAAATCCCTGACCTACATCTGCCCCTGCTGTCCTTAACTTTATCTTCTGATCTGTGGTAATTTCAATTTCGGCTATTGAATGGTCTGGAAAACCTTCTCCATAACCAAAGCCAAACATTATTGTTGCCATTCCTCTACCTTTTTTTCTCATTTGTTGATCTCCCCCTCCCATTTAGCTAAATCTATCACAGACTCGATGGTCCTTTTCGTATTTACACTTTTACCCAATTTTTGTCCGTTTGGGGTAACTGATCCCGTAATATATGCATTTTGATATCTGAATTGGGCGGGGTCGATATTCAGTTCATGTGCTAAAATATCCATCTGAGACTCGTAAGCAAAAGCCATTTGCGTTGTCCCAAATCCTCTCATAGCACCACCATAGGTATTGTTCGTATATACAGCATAAGAGGTCCCTTCTATATTTTCTACATTATAAGGACCCGTACAGTGATACATTCCTTTATGAACAACTGCAGGACCACTCGAAGCATATGCACCCGTATCTCCAATTACTTCCACCGACCAGGCTGTTAAATAACCGTTGCTGCTGACACCAGTCTTTGCTTTAATAATAAGGGGATGTCTTTTAGATTGTGCAATCATTGACTCTTCTCTTGTATACACCAATTTTACAGGCCTTTGTGTGTGCAAGGCTGCTAGAGCAAGGTGAATATGGACTGAAACATCTTCTTTTTTTCCAAAAGCTCCTCCAATAGCTGTTTGTATTATCCTAATTTTTTCTTTGGACATATTTATAGATTGTGCAACATCAGCCTGAGTATCATGCAACCATTGTGAAGCTGCCCAGATTTTTATTTCATCTTTTTTATCATCATATAAAGCATAACCTGATTCATTCTGTAAGGGAAGTTGGTCGATATGCTGTGTTCTATATTCATTTTCTACTATCAAATCAGCTTCTCTAAAACCTTTTTTTACATCACCTTTTTTAAGGTAGTGATCGGCAAGTATGTTTTTTTGATTTAAATTGGGCTCGAGATAATCAGTACATAATCCACTGAAATCTTCATGAATAGCAGGTGCGTCCTTTTCAATTGCCCGAAGTGGATCAGTAATTACTTCTAATTTTTCTATCTCAACCCTGATTTTATTACGAGCTTTTAAAGCAATTTCTTCTGTTTCCGCAATAACAATAGCAAGGGCATCTCCCATAAATTTCATCTTTTCTCCAATTTTTATCAAAACTTCTTGATCTTTAATAATAAGGCCAAATGTATTAAGATCTGGAAAATCTTTTGCAGTTATAATATCTACTACACCATCTATTTTTTCCGCTCCACTAATATCCAAATCTTTTAAAATTGCATGCGGATAAGTTGCTCTTTTTATCTTGACATGTAAGCAGTTATCAAATTTTAAGTCTGAAGGGTATTGAGCTTGTCCAGTTACTTTAGACTCTGCATCTATTTTAAGCGTATTTTTTCCTACATATCTTTTAGTCATCATCTTCACCCCTGCTTTTCATCTTATGAGCTGCTTCTTTGACGGCATCAATTATCTTGACATATCCAGTGCATCTACATATATTACCGGAAAGTCCTCTTTTTATCTCTGCCTCTGTCGGATTAATATTTTCATCCAAAAGTTGTTTACTCGACATAATCATACCGGGTATACAAAACCCGCATTGTACAGCCCCCTTATTAATAAAGGCTTTTTGGATAGGATGAAGCTCATCCTGACAGTTTAAACCTTCTATTGTTATTATTTCAGATTGATCAGCCTGAATAGCTAATACAAGACAAGAAGCAACCAGCTCATTATTCATAATAACAGTACAGGCTCCACATTCTCCTTTACCACAGCCCTCTTTGGTACCAGTTAAATCCAGGTCTTCTCTCAGCAAATCTAAAAGCCTAGTCTGAGGCTTGACTTCAACTTCTCTTTTTTCTCCATTGACTGTTAAATTAATCTTCACTGATTCATCACCTCACTTAAAGCCTTCCTAGTAATGTTTAGAGCAACCTGCCTGCGGTACTTAGCAGTTCCCCTGATATCATCAATAGGAGATATCTTTTCAGAAACAATTTGGGCAACCTCTTCTATATTAATTTTAGTAAGTTCTTCTTTTAAAATTGCCTGTTCTGCTGTTTTTATTCTAAGGGGTACAGGGGCAGCAGAACCTATACAGATTCTTGCTTTTTTAATTAGATTAGATCTATCCATACTAAGGTTCAAAGCAAGGCTGATAGAAGAAATTATAAGAGCCTTCCTCTTGCCGACTTTGATCCAGGCCCCTTTGTATATATCTTCTTTTAAAGGTATTATAATTTTTTCTAATATTTCACCTTTTTTTAAAATATTTTTTTTGGGACCTGTAAAAAATTCATTAGCATCGACTACCCTACTACCCTCTCCTGAAATTATCTTAAGTTTTGCATCATATATTAAAAGAGGTGGGAGTAAATCTCCAGCAGGTGAAGATGTAACAATGTTACCACCGATAGTTCCTCGACTTCTAATTTGAGGTGAACCTACATCTGCTGCGGCTTGATGTAGGACAGGAAATAGTTCTTTTATCTGATCTAATTTACTTAATCTTTGATGAGTTACCATTGAACCAATTTCTACTTTATCATCAAACATCTTTATATTTTTCAGCTCATCTAATAGATTCAGATCAAGCCAGTTTTTGATTTCATATAGTTTTTGATAATTTGCTACTAAAAGATCAGTCCCACCTGCGATAATTGTTAGATCTTCTTGAAAACCATTTATGATTCTGATAAGCTCTTTTTTTGATTTCGGTCTGAAATATTTATATTGATTAAAATCTTTTCCAGAAATCCTTGGCCTGTCTTTTACACCTTTTGATTGTTTTTTCATAATCTAAAATTTTCACCTCCCGATTTTCCATCAAGACCTGTCCATTAACTATTGTTGTATCAATCATTCCACCATTAAATCCAAATAAGATGTGAAAAAAGTAGTTTTCCTTCGTAATCGGAGTAGGAGATTTATAATCAACTACAATAAGATCAGCCGGTACATCTTTTTCTATTATACCTAGCCTTTTTTTGAAGTACTTCTGAGCAATCTCTCGATTATTTTCAAATACCAATTTTTTTATATCAAGTTCTCCCACAGTGGGATTTGAACTATCATGTTTTTGCAATAGATCAGCTACTTTGAGCTCATTGAACATATCTGTTGTATATCCATCAGTTCCCAATCCTACTTTCAGATTCTTATCTAAGGCTTTCTTGAGATTAATAGCACCAACTGCATTACCCATATTAGATTCCGGATTGTGAATTAAATATACATTATTTTCTTTTAAAATTTGCAGTTCCTCGGTTGACAGATGAACCCCATGAATAGCAAGAGAATTCTCTTTGAGTATATTTAACTTCTTTAACCGCTCTGTAATATTTTTATAACCTCGTTTTTGACTATCTTTTTGATCAATTTTCCCTTCTGCTATATGAAAATGAGTTGGAGTATCAGTTGTTTCAGCCAGCTCAGCTATTTCTAAAAGAGTTTTATCTTCTACTGTGAAAGAGGCATGTATTCCAATATTGGGAGTTAGAAAGTCATTATTTAGCTTTTCAGACCTCTCAATAAATCTTCTATTTTCTTTTAAGGCTTTCTCTGATTTCAGGCTTCCATGTCGGTCAGATATTTCAAAAGAAAGGTTAGCCCTCAATTTAGATTTTATGACCGCTTCTGATATTATGTCCAGACTGTTTTCTATATAACCATAACTGGCATGATGGTCAAAGATAGTAGTGGTTCCACTTCTAATACTCTCTATTAAGGCATAAAGTGTACTGTAATATATATCTTCACTATTTAAAGCTTGATCCAGACGCCACCAAAGTTTTTCTAAAATTTCTGAAAAATTTGCTGGTGGATTGTCTGATTTTAAATTCATACCACGGGCGAAAGTACTGTAAAAATGCATGTGGGTATTAATCATGCCGGGCATTATTATCTTATCTTTTACATTAAAATAATCGGCCTCCTGATATCTTTGTTTTAATAAATTAGTCTTACCATAATCTTTTATAATACCTTGCTCAATTAAAACTGCTCCATTTTTAATAACAGGATCCTTTGAATTTAATGTAAATAAAATTCCATTCCCATAAATCTTCAATTCCAATCCCCCTTTAACTATTTATTAATTTCTGAGCAATTTGATTATGCTTTCTTATTGTATTATATTCTTTAATAGTAGTTAATTCTCCTTTACGAACCACCACATTCCCATTAACTATTGTATAGTCAACTGTCTGTGTAATACCTGTGTTTACAAGCGCTTCTACAGGATCACTTAATCCTCCAGCAAAACCTAATCTATCAATATTAATCATAAATAAATCAGCAGCTTTGTTCTCTTCAATACTGCCTATCTCGGGCTGATTTAAAACATCTCGGCCCCCATTTGTAGCTATAGATAGTACCTGTTCAGAAGTTATACTGCCAATCCCATGAAATAATTTATGGAGTAGATAACCCAGTCTTAATTCCATGATCATATTGGATGCATCATTACTGGCACTACCATCAACCGCCAGAGAAACAGGTACATTCTTTTTAATCATGAGAGGTATTTTAGCAACCCCGGATGATAATTTCATATTTGAAGCTGGACAGTGGGCAACTCCAGTTTTAGTTTCGGCTAATTTTGCTATTTCAAATTCATTAAAATGAACTCCATGAGCATACCATACATCATCACCTAGCCAGCCTAATTCTTCCATAAACATTAATGGCCTTTTCTTGAATTTATCTAAGCAATACTGGTTTTCATCAACAGTTTCAGCCAGGTGAGTATGATTTAATACCCTATATTGTCTGGCTAGTTTGATCGATTCTCTGAGAAGTTCTTTGGAAACAGAAAAGGGAGAACAGGGTGCCAAGACAACCCTTTGCATTGAAAATTTACTATTATCATGAAATTCTTCTATAACCCTCTGTGAATCCCGTAAAATTTCATCTTCACTCTGAACGATAGAAGCTGGAGGTAAGCCACCATCTTCTTCACTTAATGACATACTTCCCCTGCTACCATAAAACCTTATACCTATCTCGCGAGCAGCTTTAAACTGATAGTCCATTAATTTATCGCTTTGGCTTTCAGGAAATACATAAAAATGGTCAACACTAGTAGTGCAGCCTGTTTTCAATAATTCAGCCGAAGCTAAGAGTGTACTATAATATACAGCCTCTGGAGTCAGGTTCGCCCAAATTGGATATAAATACTTAAGCCAATCAAATAGTTCAACACCTTGAGCCTTAAAAATATTCCTTGTAAGGGTTTGATAAAAGTGGTGATGAGTGTTTATCAAACCTGGAAAGACAAAATATATTTTACCTTCGATGATTTCACTAACTTCATCTTGATCTATCTTAATATTTTGCTCAATCTGTTTAATCTGTTCATCCTCAATTAATATGTCAACATTTTTATACCTGTTATTGCCTTTGTCCATTGTAATTAATTCTTTAATATCTTTGATTAATATTCTAGACATTTTATTCACTCCCATCCTTTTTAACAACAGCTTCAATTGCCTCAATAATCTGCTGATAGCCGGTACAGCGGCATAAATTACCTTCAATGGCTGTTTTGATTGCTTCTTTATCGGGATTAGGATTTTTGTTTAAGAGGGCTTTAGCTGACATTAGCATACCCGGTGTGCAAAATCCACATTGAACTGCCTGATGTTCAATAAATGACAACTGTAAAGGATCCAAACGACCATCAATCTCTAATCCTTCCACTGTTAAAACATGGCTCCCATCGATCTGAAAGGTGTAAACCATACATGAGTTGACGGCTTTACCATCTATTATTACAGTACAAGCTCCACATTCTCCAATACTACATCCTTCTTTAACCCCGGTTAAATGCAGCCTGTCTCTCAGGCTATCAAGTAATCTTTCATCAGGGTCAACCTCAAGATTATATTTCTTTCTATTAACAGTTAAACTTACTTTTACTTTCTGCATTACTGCACCTCCCTAATTATTTCTTGAAGTGCTCTTATTAAAAGATTGCCCACAACAGGTTTTTTATAAGGGGTAGACCATCTTTCTCCTGCTATTTCCACCATCTCTTGACCTGTTTGTTCTACAATAGAATCAAAATTCAGTTCATTAATTTGAGTTTGTTTTAACTTTTTCTCCATTTTTAAAAACCGAATAGCGGTGGGAGTTGCCGAACCAAAAGCAATTCTTATATCATTAAACCTCTTCTCTTTTATATCTGTAACCACTGCTAAATTAATTCGAGAAATAGCAACTGCCTGCCTCCTCTTTACTTTTTGAAAGCTACTCTGATAATCAGAATTAATCTTTGGTATTTTGATTTTAGTCAAGATCTCGTCTTCTTTTCGATCAGTTTTATATGGCCCAGTAATGAAGTCCTGTAAAGGCAGTTCCCTTTTTTTATTTTTTGATTTTAGTATTACAGAACTTTTGAGAGCAAGGAGAGGAGTAATTAAATCAGCAGCCGGTGAGCCATTACTGATATTTCCACCAATCGTGCCTCTATTCCTTATTTGAGTGGAACCAATAGTTTTAGCACCCCTAACCAATATCGGGAAATTACCCTCAATTAATTTAGATTCGATGATCTGAGTGTGAGTACAAAGTGCTCCTATTATTAGATGTTTTTTTTCATTCTCAATTTCATCCAGTCCTTTTATCGAACTGATGTCCATCAAGTACTTAAAATTGCCTAATCTATCACTATTATTATTAATTTCCACTAAAAGATCTGTTCCCCCTGCCAGTAACTTTATATCTATGCCTCTTTCTTTTAGGACAGCTAAAGCCTCTTTTAAATTTTGCGGTTTTAATGCTTCAAATTCTATCATTTTTGCCCCCCTCCTTTAGACAATTTTCTACCTACTATAATTTGTTCAAGATTAATGGGAAGGGATCTTATTCTTTTATCCGCAGCATTTGCTACAGCATTAGCAATGGCAGCAGCTCCTAATTCAAGGGTTGGTTCTCCTATAGATTTTGCTCCAAAAGGACCATCTGGATCGGGGTTCTCAACAATTATAGGATCTATATCAGGCATATCTTTAACAGTTGGTATGAGATATTCATCAAAATTGGTGTTTTGAATATATCCCTGATTTGTTTTTAACTCTTCCATTATCCCGTAACCAAGTCCCATCATGACTCCCCCGTAAATCTGCCCTTTAACATTAGCTGGGTTTATTGCGCGCCCCACATCATGAGCGGCCGTCATCTTTAAGACATTGATCTCTCCTGTTTTAATATCAACTTCAACCTCAGCTACCTGACATCCATATACATATGTGAAATATGGATTACCTTGTCCAATTTCTTCATCCCATGAGATTTCGGGTGAAACATACCAACCATAGGAGGTTAAACAAACACCTTCCATTGCAGCCATAGATGACATCTTTGCAATACTCATTATTTCAATACTTTTTTTGCCGTAAATTTTACCATCTTTTAAAACAATATCATCTTCAGTTTGCTCATAGCTCTCTGCTATAAATTTCTTTATCCGATTTTTTAGGTTATTGGCTGCTTTTTTTACAGCATTACCCCCAATTAAAGTTGCACGCGAAGCCACAGTGGATCCACTATCAGGTGATATTAACGTGTCTACTTCCATAAAATTTATTCTATCTATATCCAAGCCCAGTATCTCACCTGCTATTTGACAGTAAACAGTTTTTAGGCCCTGCCCATTTTCCGCTAATCCGCTGTAAAGATTGACACTACCATCTTTTTTAAGAGATAAAATAATACCTGCTGCATCGATCGCCTCAGCGCCTAAACTGCAGCCTCTGAAACTGATGGAAAGCCCTATACCTCTTTTTTTATCTCCGGTTTGCTCTTTTTTATATCTATTATATTTTTCAATAAAATCACTCTTTTCAACTGCTTTTATCAGGACTTCTTCCAAACTTACTTGATGGCTGTCCAGCTTTTGTCCACTGGCTGTAATTGAATTATTATGGTAAATATTTTTTAATCTGAGTTCAACAGGGTCCATATCCAGTTCTTCTGCCAATTCATCCATCAGTGATTCCTGAGCAAAAATTACTTGTGGTGAGCCATAACCCCTCATCGCTCCTGTATAGATGTTATTTGTATAAAAACCATAAGTATCGGTTTTTACATTTGCTACCTCGTATGGGCCCGTAGCCTGTACAACTGATCTCCAGGTAACAAAAGGAGTCTGACAGGCATAAGCTCCACTATCAGCAACTGCTTCAATCTGCATGGCTTTAAGCTGACCATCATGAGTAGCCCCTATTTTATATTTCATTTTATAGGGATGCCTCTTATAGCTTTCCTTTATGGATTGATCTCTAGTATTAACCAGTCTCACGGGCTTCTTAGTCTTTAAAGCTAAGATAGCCGCCCTGGCTGCCATAGAAGAAACTACTTCATCTTTACCTCCAAAAGATCCACCCATATGGTTTTGAACTATTCTTATCTTATTTAATTTTTCTTTTAAAACTGATGCCACAGCTCCTTGGGTGGCAAAAGGATTTTGAATAGATCCATATACCGTTATAGTAGAGTTTTCTTGATAGGGAACAGCCACAACCGCTTCCGGTTCAATATAAGATTGTTCAATAAAGGGAGTATCATATTCTCTTTTTATAATTACATCAGATTCTAAAAATCCCTGTTTAATATTGCCTTTTCTGAGAGGATGATGGATAACCTGATTGCTTTCATTTTCTTCATGTATCAACTGAGACCTTTCTTTTCTGGCTTTGAGAGGATCATAAATACCCTCAAGCTCTTTATATTCCACATCAATAAGCTCTAATGCTCTGGCGGCTGCTTTAGCAGTTTTAGCTGCTACTACTGCAATTCCATCACCTATAAAAAGGGATTTGTCTTCAGCAAGCACTTGTTGGTTTTCTATTATTACACCAAACTTATTATTAGGAACATCTTCGGCTGTAATAATAGCTTCTACGTCGGTTTGTTTTTTAGCCTTGTCGAGATCTATATTCTTTATCTCTGCATAAGGATATTTGGTATATAGGGTTTGAGCGTAAAGCATATCCGGAAATCTCATATCTGCCCCATACTTTGCTCTACCAGTTACTTTTTCATAAACATCCACTCTTTTTTTTGATTTATGAACATGGTTAAATTCCATTAAAACACCTCCAATTTTTAATCATAGAACCATCTATACTTTGTTTGGAATTAAAATAAAGCATTTACTCTATATTTAGACTAGATTAACAATTAGTCTATTTTTTCTTGTTTGGGTAAGATTGGAATCAATATTATGGCAAATATTGCACCCACTAATATGCCAAAAAAATGTTGTAAACAGAATATCAGGCAGTTCTTTTACAATATCAGATCTGAAAGTAATACCAAGCCCCAAACTGAGTGCAACTGAAAGTATGAATATCTTGCAGTCTGTTAACCCCTCTTGAACAACTATCTACATACCTGAAGCAACAGCCATACCAAATAAAACAATAATTGTTCCCCCTAAAAGTCCAGAACCAACTGGATCAATTTTTCGACATGGGATATAAGAACTGATTCCTGAAATAATCAGGGCCATGTTTACAAAAAATGCAGAATCAGCAACATTTAGACCGGCTGCACCGGCAATTATTAAAGGAAGTGTAATTATTCCTACAAACATAGCAAACATGTTTTGAAAACCCAATAAAATGGTTTCATCAAGAGGTGGCCTATCTTCAAGCCTATAATAAATGTCTTTTTCATAATTCTGTCCGTCTATATTTCAGCTCATCAATCTTTTCCCCTTATACCTTATTTTAAATATACATAAACCTTATCTTTTCAATTATGATTCTTAAATTAAACAAATCATAAAACAATGAAAATAGCTTAAATTGTTCAAACCCTTTTCTCTTTTGATATAAATTACATTTAGCATTTTCTTGTCTCTGCTGAAAACCTTACATTAATATATATTTTTTAAAACAAATTATTTGCCACCCATCGTAAGTGCCATAACTGCCTTAGCGGTATGTAGTCTATTTTCTGCTTCATCATAAACTATAGAATGTGGCCCATCAATTACAGAGTCTTCTACTTCATTACCCCTGTCTGCAGGTAGGGCATGCATATAGATAACATTATCATCTGCCTTTTTTAACATTTTCTCAGAACACTTCCAGTCTTTATAAGATTCGAGTTCATCACTTATCACTTCTTCACTTTGATTATTAACCCAGCTTCCCCAGTTTTTGGGTATTACGACATCAGCATCAGTATAAGCCACTTCCATATCATTGGTTATCTTAAAAGAGCCCCCCTGTTTCTCAGCATTTTCCCTGGCATGTTCAACCACCCAATCTGGTAGCTCATAACCTTCGGGATAAGCTAAAGTAACGTCCATACCATATCGCGGGAAAAGTAGTGATTGGGTTACAGGAACAGAAATTGGCTTCTTATGACTGGTAGCATATGCCCAAATAATTGAAACCTTTAAATTTTTGATAATTTCCCTTTTTTCTATAATGGTCATTAAATCTGCAATACCCTGCATAGGATGATATAAGTCATCCTGCAGACTCAAAACAGGTGATGTTGACCATTTAGCTAAATTGTTTAAATATTCATTTCCAATACCCCAATCACAATAACGGCAGGCAATCATATGTCCATATCTGGAAAGAATAATTGCAGTATCTTTAGCTACTTCTCCATGAGAAACCTGCATTGTGGAGGTATCCAAAAAATTAGCATGACCTCCCAGTTGCGCCAAACCAGCTTCCATAGAATTTCTGGTTCTTGTCGACTGTTCAAAAAACATTAACATAGCGGTTTTGTTTTTTAAATAAGATGTGTCCACTCCTAAAGCAAATTTTTTCTTTAAATCAAATGATACCTCCAATAAAGTATCTATTTCTTCTTTTGACCAGTCCTGTAGGGTTATAAAATTCTTATCCCTAAAAATTGTCTTCATCTTCTTTTATTCCTCCTTATTTTTACTCAATAATATTTTTAGTTATTTCCGGCATTTTGTCCACGTATTTATTGAGATAAGTGTCTGGGATCAAGGCATAGATTGCTGCTGCTTTTACTAACTCATCCTTCCAGGTTTTTTCATTGGGAGCATGAGCCTGATCTTCATGACCGGGACCAAAACCTATACAGGGTATTGCATATCGACCCATTATTGAAACTCCATTAGTCGAAAAGGTCCATTTATCAACCAGGGGCTTTTCTGAAAAAAGCTTCTGATAAGAATCAACCAGGGTTTGACAAACCGGATGTTCTTCTTCAATAACCCAGGTCGGGAAAAATGATTTGACAGGATATTTTAAACCTGTATAAGAAGGTCTTGTATATTTATACATCTCTACCTCTGCCTCTGCTATCTTAACTGAGGCGAGCTCACGTATCTGGTTTAGAGCAAACTCCCAATTTTCTCCAGCAGTTAGCCGCCTGTCTATTGATATAGAACAACCATCCGCCACTGCACATCTGGAAGGAGAACTATAAAATATTTCAGAAACAGTTAAACTCCCTTTTCCTAAAAAATCATCCTTTTTGAGCTTCATATTAAGAGCTTTTAAATCATTTAAGATGGGTGCCATTTTGTAAATAGCATTTTCTCCCCGCTCGGGGGCTGAACCATGACAACTAACCCCATGTGTGGTAAGCTTTATCTCCATCCTGCCCCTGTGCCCTCTGTAAATATTGCAGGAAGTTGGCTCAGTAATAACAACGAATTCAGGCCGAATATCCTCTTCTTCGATCATGTAATGCCAGCATAAACCATCACAATCTTCTTCCTGGACCGTTCCTGAAATTAAGAGAGTGTAGTCATCTTCTAAATTCAAGTCCTTAATGATCTTTGCTGCATAAACCATAGAAGCCATTCCACCCTCCTGGTCACTGGCTCCTCTCCCCAATATTATTTCTTTATCTTCATAGCCCTTATAAGGGTCATGGGTCCAGAGGCCTTCATCTCCTACTCCTACTGTATCTATATGAGCATCCATAGCTATTAGATGACTTCCTTGCCCTACATATCCCAATATATTTCCCATCTCATCAATTTTTATATTATCAAAATTGAGCTTCTCCATCTCTTCTTTAATTCTTAAGATTATTCTCTCTTCCTGACAACTCTCACTCGGAATTGCAATCATATCCCGTAAAAAACTCGCCATATCTGCACGGTATTCTTCTGCCTTTTGTAAAATTATAGAACCATCCTTCATATATTTAATACCTCCTGTAACAATAATATATTAAAAATTAGGTGGGGTAATAGCAGAGATAAAGACTAGATCTTCTTCACCTATACTAGTAATTTTATGAGGTAGATTTGCATTGTAGTAAACACTATCTCCCTCGGATAATTTATAGCTTTCATTTCCTATGGTGATTTCCATTCTACCTTTCATTACAATACTAACTTCTTCTCCATTATGGGATAATGGCTGGTCTAAAGTGCTTGCCCCAGGTTTTAACCTGGCTTCAATCATCTCAATATCATGATCTAAATCCGGGGAAATTAATTCAAAAGTAAGCTGTGAATTAGGAAACTTTAATGTTTTACGGTCTTCTCTTCTTACAACAGCATTATGCTTTTTATCTTCTATTAAAAAATAAAAGATAGGTACATCAAGAGCTCTCGATATTTCCCTGAGAGCTGTGATAGATGGCTCAGCCAGTCCTCTTTCAACCTGGCTTAAATAACTGGAAGTTTTGTCTATTTTAGATGCTAAAGCAGATAAACTTAATTTTTTTTTCTTTCTAATATACCTGATCTTTTTGCCCATCTTCAAATTATCTGTCATGTATCAATTACCCCTTTCTTATAGAAGATTTCTTCTAATTTATTAATATCCGACTCGATTTTAATTAAATCACCCGTAGCTTTCCGCGCATTATCAATATCTTTGAGACCATTACCCGTTATTACGGCCGCAACATTATCATCTGCTTTAATAATCCCCAAACTTACAGCCTTCTCTAAACCGGCCAATCCTGCTACACCTGCTGGCTCACCAAATATTCCTGTAGTACTTCCTAGGTTTTTAATCATTTTTAAAATATCCTGATCACTGACATTTATCATATCCCCACGGGATTTCTTTACAGCCGTTAAGGCCTTTTTGTAATTACTGGGACTTCCAACAGCTATGCTATCAGCTATGGTGTTTTCTTCGGTGACTTCAAGTTTTTTGCCTGTTTTAAAGGACTTCGTAATAGGAGCACAACCCTCAGCCTGAACTCCGAGTAATTTTGGTATATTTTTGATAAATCCAATCTGTTCCAAATCATAAAACCCCTTATATGCACCAGCAATCGTACAACCATCTCCAACTGAAAATACCACCCAATCCGGCATATCCCAGTTGAGCTGCTCTGCTAATTCTAAAACTGCTGTTTTTTTTCCCTCTACTAAATAAGGGTTAATAGCAGCATTCCGATTATACCAACCCCATTTTTTTATGGCTCTATCTGATAAATAATATGTTTCTTCGTATGAATCCTGGACAGAAACCACTTCTGCTCCATAAACTAATAGTTGAGCAACTTTACCGGCAGGGGCTCTTTTTGGCACAAAAATTATTGCTTTCATCTCACTTTCCATGGCAGCTACATTACCTGCTAAAGAAGAAGCTGCATTACCCGTGGAAGAACAGGAAGCCGTCTTTGCACCTGCCTCTTTTGCTTTAACAACTGCTATAGCAGAAGCCCTATCTTTGAGAGATCCTGTCGGATTTAATCCATCATCTTTGATAACTAAATTTTTTAAGCCTAGTTTTTTGGCCATTTTTTTTGAATTATAAAAGGGAGTATGACCAATCCTTAAATTGGGTTTTTGAGTGGTTTCTATAATTGGCAATAGAGGCATATACCTCCATATTGAACTCTCATTATTTTGGCTCAGTTTTTCTTTGTTCCAATCTTCTTTTATCTTTTCATATTTGTATTGAACCTCCAATATGCCCTTTTCGCCACATGTATCACATAAATATCTTTCAGGTATAGCTTCATATGTTTGACCACAATTAGTACATTTTAAGTTCTTGACATACTTCATTTTCTCACCTTCTTCGTTGTCATTAAATCTCTTTAAGTAGTCCAACTTTCTTATTAAATTTTTTGATTAAACTATCTATCTGCCCAGTCATATTATGTATATCACCCCAGTAATTATCATAATCATACCACTGAGCATTAAGCTCTTTTACGTCTTTAGCCTGTTGTTCAATCCAAGTATAGTATTTGAGATTATGAATTCTTTTTCTGCTTTCATAGGTTAACTCTTCTAAATAATCGGTCGTTAATGTTTTTAAATGTGAGTTGTAATCAACAGCTGCATCAATTCTATTATATGTGCCAAACTTTGCTTCCATCTCTGCCAATCTTGATTTATAAAGTTCCATTGAATCAGTAAATACGGTTAATATAATATCTTTTTCTCCTAATTCATAGTATTTGGCAAACTTGATAGCAGAAATCATATTAGCCACTCCAGAAATACCCAGCAAATCAAGTTTATCAATAATTTCTTTATCAAGTTCTAATTCTTCCTTTAAATATTGATGCCCAGCTGGTTCATTAAAGAGCCTTACTAAACCCATGCTGTCTTCATCATCAACAGCAATTACCATATCAGTATTTTTTACATTATGTATCCAAGGCACATGTTTGTCTCCTATCCCTTCTATTCTATGAGCACCAAAACCATTATTTAAAAGAGTTGGGCACTGCAGTGCTTCACCTACTGCAATCTTACTGTTAGGATACTTTTCTTTTAGATAATCGCCACAGCCTAGGGTCCCAGCAGAACCAGAAGTGATGGTTACTCCTCTGAAATTATCTCCCCTGCTCATCTCTGCTTTTAATACCTCTTCCATAGCATTACCCGTTACTTCATAATGCCATAGATGGTTACCAAATTCACTGAACTGATTAAAGGCAACCACATTATCTCTCTTCTCCTTTAATTCCCATGTTTTATCGAATATCTCTTTTACATTACTTTCACTTCCAGGTGTAGCAATCACCTCTCCAGCAACATTTGACAACCATTCAAATCTTTCCTGACTCATCTCCTCCGGCAATATAGCAATTGATTCACAGGATAATAATTCAGCATTATATGCTCCTCCCCGACAATAGTTACCTGTTGAAGGCCAGATTGCCTTATGGTAGGTAGGATCAAACTGGCCGGTGATGAGTCTTGGTGCTAAACAACCGTAAGTTGCACCAACTTTATGAGATCCAGTTGGCATCCATTTCCCTACCAAGCCGATGATGCGAGCATCAACACCTGTTAACTTAGAAGGTAATTCTAAATAATTAACCCCATTATACAAACCGCCTTCTTTTTGTGGTTCGTTTTTCCAGGTTATTCTGAACAAATTATATGAATTAATATCCCATAACCCGATATCCTTTAACTTTTGTTTAACCTTGTCCGGAATTAACTCTGGATTTTTCATTTCCTCAAATGTGGGCATTATGATGTTTTTTTCCCTGGCACGCTGTACAGTTCTTTTTAATTGTTCTTGATTAATCTCTAAATCAATCATCTTTTTCCCCCTTTTTACCTAAGTTTGCTAATAATTGTAAATATTAAATTTTATTTAATTCTTATGGTATATATTCAATGTAAGTTAATAATATCCTGCCTCATCTCTTGATGCACTAATATAGTTCATGTGAATAAATAAATCTCTATATATACAACCTACCTTACCACATATATTAAGACAGCTATATAAATGATCTAAGTAAATTATCTTACAAATACACTATAATTGAAGTCTCTTTAAAATTATAATGTTCTACTGATGATCAATTAAAGTTTCTATATTTGCAACTATAATTACCTTTGATTAGTAATCAAACAAAATATCTTTATTAACCCCTTTAGATAATAAGCAAAACCTATTATCCATGTATGAGAGTTTATACATTTTAACCCTATTAATATTTCTTTTCTTTTTATGCAATAAAAATTTAGCAAGCAGTAATCACTTTTAATTATTGCTACCAAATAAACATTTCAGTCAAAATAAACTCTCTTTTTTAAAAGTAAGTCTACTCTTTTAATTAATTTTTTTTTATTATCTTTATCAATCTTGGGTCTTATCTATCTTTAAAAGTTAGGTTTTGAAATATAAAATTTAGTTGTTTTAACTTCGATATTATCTATTTTTTTTGAACTCAGTTTATTAAATTTTTATAAAGGATCTTTTAACTATCTGATTAAATAATTTTTAAAATACCCGCTTAAGTTCATCTCAAGATTGATTTTAGCATAAAAAAAGCCGAAGCCGCCTACAGGATATTCTCTAACCTGTAATCAAGGCAGCTCCGGCACTTATATTTTCTGTTCTTTAAGCTAAAAAACCTAATGATTAGTCTGGTTTTATAGCCAAGTAATAATTTGTTATTGTATAAGATTTAAATACAGCTTTAAGTTAATATTCTCAAAGAGCAACTCTAACTTCATTTTCTTTAAAGATCAAACAAACTTTTAAAATAAAGCAATTTCATTTATTAAATATAGTTAATAGGTCTTTATCAATATTTTTATATCAAGGCTCGCTTATATGAAATCTGCTTAAAAATTAATCTTAGCTAACTATTTTGTAAAAATATCTAATAAAACATATCTTCATAATAATTCATGGCCGCTTCAGGTTCTTTCTGTTGTGTATAAAATAATTCTAGCTTCCCACATTTTAAAGACAAATGAGATCTAACCCTTTCTATATCCATAGTATACTCGATGCTTTCATATTTATCTTCACCCGAATGTGCCTGAACATTATAGGCTTTTTTGATATCTCCACTCCAAGTTTTGATAATCATATTATGATAAGAATTCAGCTTTTCATCATAATTACTCAAGCCATATAAGAAACCTTTCCCTCTTGTATATTGTTTAGCCAGAAAAAAATTTGAAAATTTAAACTCACTTTTTATATTCTTATCACTTTTAATAAAAACTACTAATTCTAAGTAATTAATCTGAGGATCACTGGTATATTCTTTTTTAATAAATTGATATGTTATTTCTACTTTGGCATCAAATATTCGTGTATCTGCCTTATAAATCCAGTAATCATTATCATTTTTATTGCCTGATTTACTAAATTCAACCGGTATATATTTTCTTTCTCCCTTTTCTTCTTCAATTTTTAAGATAAAGTAACGGTTTCCCAGGGGAAAATCTATCTCTCTTTCAAAATAATATTTGGGGTCACTGACTATCCCTATATCTTCTAAAATTGGCAAAATTCTAAAAGAATTCAACTCTATTTTTTCATCTTTAAATAAAGAGCCCATATCATTTTCTTGATCTATATACTCTAAATTATCATACCCCATTGTATTTTGAGCATGAATGGGAAAAGCAAGTAAAAGCAAAAACATTAATGAAAATACTAAAATATAACGTTTTTTCAAATTATCTCCTCCTCTCCTGAATATATTTTTCTCTTTATTAAAAAATTAAAATTTAATTTAGGAAATAATCCGTAACCCTCCCTTTTTCAAATGGGAGATATAAAGATTAGCAAATATTAATTTAAAGAATTGATATTTGCTCCATGATTTATTATAATATAGATGTAAATTACAAGTGAATATTGAAGGTTGCAGTAGCTAAACCCCTACTGTGTAAAATATTCAGGGGGTTCGTTGCAGATAGAAGACACTAAATCTTCTAGTAAGCATTTATAGAGGTGCTTACACTTCTATCTTGAGCAATAAAAGTATCTCTGAGTCTAGCATTTATGCTAGATAGGAGTAGTGGCGTTGGACAAGCCGATTGGGTAACCTGCTTGATATTACGGGTAATTCCCATAAAAGCAAGTGCCCATGAAGCTCGGTAATTCATTGCCGAGTAGTTCACTCAGTCTGCTCTATTTCATAAGAAGATGTGATCTCTGCCTTCAAAGAAGCAGATGCAGAACAATACTTGTTTTCTGAAAGGTGTATTGCCTTTTCAACCTTCTTATCATCAAGATTTTTACCTTTTATCTTGTATTTTAAATGTATTCTTTCAAATTTTTTGGGGTGTTTGTCAGCTCTTTCAGCATCTATATCAATACTAAAATCTGCTATTTCTGCCTTCATCTTTTTGAGTATTAATATTACATCTATACCTGTACATCCACCCAATCCCGCCAAAAGCATTTCCATTGGCCGTCCTGCACTGTCACTACCACCAGCACTTTCAGATGCATCCATTAAAATATCATGCCCTGATTTTAATTCTGCTGTTAACTTTAAATTTTCTTTTAGTCTAACTGAAGCCTTCATTGTTTACAACCCCTTTTTAAAAAAATTATCTCAATAAAATTTATATTATATAATATTTTATATTTCATTTAATAATGATGCAAAAATATATGTTTATGTAAATTGATGGTACTCTATATCAGACTGCTCTAATAACCTTGTGGCAAATTCATCATCGTAATGATCTTTATAATATATTCTCTTAATACCAGAATTAATTAGTAATTTAACACAAATACTGCAGGGCTGATTCGTACAATAAACTGTTGCTCCCTCTGTTTTAACCCCGTGGACTGCGGACTGAGCTATTAAATTCTGTTCAGCGTGAATTCCCCGGCATATTTCATGTTTTTCACCACTGGGAACACCTTCCCTTTCTCTCAAACAACCTGTATCTTCACAGTGAGGTAATTTCTTAGGTGCACCATTATAACCAGTAGCCAAAATTCTTTTATCCTTTACCAGAACAGCACCTACCTTGCGCCGCAAACAGGTCGACCTTTTAGCTGCTAATTCAGCCATCTGCATAAAGTATTGATTCCAATCAGGGCGGTCCATAATATCAGCTCTTTTCACATATTTTTTAAAAATTTGAGCAATTTAAATTGATTTAAACTCTTTTACAACAATTAATTTGAATTACTGTTAATTAAACTTTAATACATATTATGTTTTTTATTTTTAATTTTTTGCCTTTTATTTAAAATCAAATTGCTTTTTAGATAATTTAAAAATTTACTAAACAGAATTCTCTGCTTAAAATAATTTTTTACTTGTGATAAGGCTCATTTTTCAATATTTTAAAAGCTCTGTAAATTTGTTCAAGTAAAATCAATCGACTCATCTGATGGGTAAAAGTTAGATAGGATAAAGACATTTTATAATCTGATTTGTCAAGAACATTTTTTGCCAACCCATAAGAACCACCAACGATAAAGGCTAATGTGTTTTCCCCTCTAAGCCGAAGATTTTTAATTGATTTAGCTAAACCTTCAGATGAAATCGGCTTGCCCTGTCTGTCCAAACTAATTATGTATTTTCCCCCTTTAGGTAACTTTTCAATTATCCTCTCGCCTTCACGTTTCTTGATTAATTCAATCTGGGAATCATTAACCTTATGTGTTGTTCTTTCAGATTCCACTTCTATTAGATTGAGATTACAATAGTGTTTTAGTCGATTAGAATAATCTTTTTGGCCCTCTATTAAATAAATTTCTTTCATTTTTCCTACAGAAATAATATTAATATCCATTATAACTCCACCTGATAATCATTTTATTTTATATTTTCTAGTTGGTTTATCCTGATATGTTAAATCCAGCTTTAAATCTTTATCTATGATTAAACCTTTTTCATTTAACATGTTTTTTACAGTTATATAAGCAACTTTAGGGTTATTATTTTCCTTACTTAGGTGTCCTAATAATATCTGTGGGCAGTTACCATTGATCAAATTAGGCAGTATTTGAGCAGCAGCATCATTTGATAAATGACCCTTATTACCCCTTATCCGCTTCTTTAGAAAATTAGGATAATTACCCGACATAAGCATATCTATATCATGATTGGCTTCCAGTAATAAAAGATCTGCATCGACAAGTTCCTGTTTTAACTCCTTTTTAATATAACCCATGTCTGTTGCAAAAACCAACTTCTTATTTTTTCTATATACTACATAAGCCACTGGAGCACAAGCATCATGTGAAATAGCAATTGGTTGTATATTAAAATCACCAAAATTAAAATCATCTTGGAATATCTTAATATTCTTTGCCTTAACCTTTCCCATGCTGGCTTTACAGGCTGCCCAGGTTTTTTGATTTGCATATATCGGCACATCTAATCTGCGGGATAATATGCCCACTCCTTTGGTATGATCTTTATGCTCATGGGTTACAAAAATTCCATTGATCTTTTTACAATCTACATCAATTTTCTTCAATCTATTTATTATTTTTTTGCCGCTTAATCCAGCATCTATTAAAAAACTATGCTCTCCATCACTTATATAAATAGAATTACCGGAACTGCCGCTGGCAAGAATCGAAACTTCTATTTGCACATCATCACCTCTATAAATAATCAACAATTGTAAGCCTCATCACCTGAATAAAATATTTGACTAAGTTTTCTTGGCTATTATAAATAAATTCCACCTTTTAATACAAATATATAATATCTAATCTACATCGGATTTAATCATTATTCGTTCTGGATCTTCCAACTTAGATGGTATATAAGACTTACTATTCCTACTGCTAAATCTTCATTTCTGACAAAAATATCATCAGGAACATATAAGCGGGTAGGTGAAAAGTTCCAAATTGCTTTAATGCCATATTCAATTATTTCATCAACAACTTCTTGTGCCGGATCTGAAGGAACAGTTATAATTGCCAGATTTATATCTTTTTCATTAATAGTCTCCTCTAATTTATTAACACTTTTAACTTGAATAGAACCGACCCTATTGCCTATTTTATTTAAATCATTGTCAAAAATATCGGATATCTCCAAACCTATTTTGCTAAAGCCCGTATAATTGATAAGGGCTCTACCTAAGTTGCCTGCTCCTATTAAAATAGCAGGCCATTTTTTATCAACTCCTAATATTTTACCTATTGATTTCTTAAGATCCTTGACATTATAGCCTACTCCACGCCGGCCAAATTCTCCATAGTAGGATAAATCTTTTCTAACCTGTGTAGAAGGAATACCTAATCTCCCACCCAGGTTTTTCGATGAAACTACTTCCGTTTCTTCGAAAGTAGCCATTTTATCAAGACAGCGGTAATAAAGAGGCAGTCTTTCTATCGTAGCAGATGGTATTGAATCTCTATTCTTCATATTTTTACCCCCTGTAAAATTATTTTACCTTACTTCCATTATTAATTGGGCCTTCTGGAGTAATTAATGTAAGTTTATCTTGATCAGAAGCCGCTAGAATCATACCATTTGACTTAACTCCAAATATTGTGGCCGGTTTTAGATTGGCTATAATAACTATCTTTTTATTAATTAATTTTTCTTCTTCATAATCCTGTGCTATACCAGCCACTAATTGTCTTTTTTCCTCTCCTAAATCAACCTGAAGTTTAATTAACTTATTACTATTTTCAATCTTTTTTGCTTCTAATATTTCAGCAACTCTTAAATCTAACGTTTGAAAGGTTTCAAAATCTACAAGCTTTTCCTTATTAATATTGTTCTCTTTGGGCATTGTTTTTTCCTGCTCCCCTTTCCTTTTTTTGTCAAAATATTCTTCAATATCAATTCTTGGGAAAATAGGCTCAGCTTTGCTCACCTTGACATTTGTTTTTAATTTACCCCATTTTAATGCGGTCCAGTCCGCATTATTAATCTGATCTACATCACCTATTTGACGACCTATTTCATAAGGAGTCTCTACCATAAAAGGCTTCAGCATAATAGCAATTAACCTTAAAGATTCTAAAAGATTATATAAAACAGTACTCAATCTCTTTTGATGTCCTTCTTCTCTGCCCAATATCCAAGGCTCTGTTTGATCTATATACTTATTGGTCCTTCTAACAAAGTTCCATAAGCTTTCTAGAGCATGGGTATATTTTAATTGATCCATATGTTTAGCAACATTCTCAACTGTCTGTAAACCTGTATTAATTAAATTTTGATCAACCTCATTTAATTCTTCTGGTTTAGGTATCGAGCCATTAAAGTACTGTTCAACCATACTAACAGTCCTATTTAATAAGTTGCCCAAGTCATTGGCTAAATCAGAATTTATTCTCTGTATTAAAGACTCTGTTGTATAAGTCCCATCTGTGCCAAAAGAAACTTCTCTTAATAGATAATATCTGATAGCATCTACACCAAAATCATCAATTAACTCTATAGGATCAACTACATTACCCCTCGATTTAGACATTTTACCTGATTCACTCAATAACCAGCCATGTCCAAATACTTTTTTAGGCAGTTCTAAATCTAATGCCATTAATATTATAGGCCAAATTATGGTGTGAAATCTCAAAATATCTTTCCCTACAATATGGAGATCTGCAGGCCAATATTTTTCAAACATTTCTTCGTCTGTTAAATATCCTATAGCAGTAATATAATTACTTAAGGCATCAATCCATACATAGATAACATGGTTTTCATCTATAGGAACAGGGACTCCCCAATCAAAGGTAGTACGGGAAACACTTAAATCATCAAGACCCTGCTTAATAAAACTTATCATCTCATTCCTTCTAGATTCTGGTTGTATAAATTCAGGATGATCTTCAATATGTTTTAACAATCTATCGGCATATTTGCTGATTTCGAAAAAATAGCTCTCTTCCTCCACCCATTCAACCGGTCTAGAGCAGTCCGGACAAAGATTTTCTTCACCTATATGTCTCTCAGCCCAAAATGTTTCACAAGGAGTACAGTACCACCCTTCATATTTACTTTTATATATATCTCCTTTATCATATAACTTTTTAAATATCTTCTGTACAACCTGCTCATGTCTTTTTTCTGTAGTTCTAATAAAATAATCATATTCAATGTCTAAAGCCTTCCATAGCTCTTTAAAGGTTTTGACTATTTCATCCACATATTTTTTAGGTTCTTTATTTGAATTTCTAGCACTTCTTTCAATTTTTTGACCATGTTCATCTGAACCGGTTAAAAACATGGTGTCGAAGCCCTGCATCTTTTTATATCTTGTAATGCTATCTGCAGCTGTTGTTGTATAAGCATGCCCAATATGCAAGCTATCACTGGGATAATATATAGGAGTTGTTACATAAAAAGTGTTGTCTTCTTTGCTCACCTTAATCATCCTTTCTGCTTTCTTTATTTATATTAATTTGTATAGCTGTTTTATATACTTTTTTCCTGGAGATATCTCTTATTAATGCAACTTTTTTAATGGCTTCTTTTTTTGTATAACCATTTCCCATAAATAAGCGAACATGGTCTAATATGCTCATTTTTTGCCAGTTGGCTGCTTCGGGTTCCTTTTTTTCTCTACCTGCTAATACAATAACTACTTCTCCTTTAATTTGTTTCGATTCAATTTTTTTATAGATATCAGCTGTACTGCCATATATTTTTTCTTCATATATTTTACTAATTTCCCTTATCAAAGCAGAATGCCGCTCGGGAATTATTTCACTTAAATTTTTATAAATATTTTTGACTCTATAAGGGGAATCATAAAATACTGAAGTCCCTTCATTTTTTACTAACTTTTCAATAAAATCCTGGCGTTCAGTTCCCTGGCGGGGTATAAAACCATAAAAAGTAAATTGTTTGGTTGGGATTCCTGAAACTACAAGGGCAGAAATTAACGCAGTTGGCCCCGGTATCGGTATAACCTCTATTTTTTCTTTGATAGCTTCTTTGATTAAAATTAAACCCGGATCAGAAATACCGGGCATTCCAGCATCGGATACCAATGCTATATCATAGCCATCCTTGATAACCGATATCAGTTGATCTGATTTTTCTTTTTCATTGTGTTCATGGTAACTGGTCATTTTTTTATCTATCTTAAAATGACGAAGTAACTTGCCGGTTCTCCTCGTATCTTCAGCAGCTATTAAGTCCACATTGTTTAATATTTTAACTGCTCTGAAAGTGATATCATCTAGATTACCGATTGGAGTTCCACAGATATATAATTTACCATGTTCATTCATCTTAATCTACTCCATATATAGTCTTTATTTGGTCTGTATATTGATCAGTCCCGTCTTTGAACTCTATTATATTCTTTTTAATAACAAATCCAGGATTGCCATCCATAACTGCTTTTAAAAGAAAACGATCAGGTTTTTTGTCAGATCTAGCTTGAATTAATCTCATCTCTTTAGGTTCGATATTATATTGTTTTAAAAAACAGATTATCTGCGGTAACCTCTGAGTCAAATGGACAAGGTATAATCTGCCACCTGCCCGGAGCAATCTGGCTGATTTTTTTGATATCTCTTCTATGTCTATTTTAAGTTCATGTCTGGCGATTGCTTTGTATTCATTTCTGCTAATCTTGCCAACCCCTTCCGGACGGTAGGGGGGGTTAGTTATGACTACATCAAACTGGTTATCATCAAAAATATTCATCGCATTTTTAATATCGTCCTCAATAATTTTTATTTTTTTCTTTAGGTTATTTAAATTAACAGATCTTTTTGACATCTGAACAAGTGGCTTTTGTATTTCTAATCCATAAATTTGAGCTGGATTATTTTTATAAGCTAAAAGCAAGGGAATAACCCCACTACCACTGCCCAAATCAAGGACTATGTCATTGTCTTTAATCTGAGCATAATCTGCTAAGAGGACTGAGTCAGTTCCAAATTTAAAAAAATCATTATTTTGTATTATTCTTAATTTATCATAAACAAGATAATGTATTTCTTCCAATGTAATTTCCCTCTATTCTTGACTCTCTTCCAATAATTTTTTACAAAAAAGGCATTCTCCCTTTCTTTTCTCCCCAAAACTCAAATGGCAGATATGAAAACCCTCATTATGGAGTCTAGCTAAATTGTTTTGACTTTTGGGAACTTCTCTTTCTTCTCCACTTAAAATAATAGACTTCAATTCCTCATTTTCAGTTTTTAATTCCTCATTTTCTTGATATAACTTATATGTTATATCTTTAAGATTCTTAAACTTCATCGATATTTCTTCTATTTTTTCCTGAAAATAAGCTAACTCTTCTAAAATTTCCTCATCCATTTGGCCTCTCTCCTACTGATTTTCTTTTATCTTCTCTATTTCTTCTAAACTAAATTTTATTAAATCTCCATCTTTATTTTTTAATTTCACTTCTTGTTTAATTAAGTTATGATTTACAACCTTAGCTTTGCTACCATTGCTTAAAGTAATTTTCTCCCCTACTTCAGGCATCTTTTTGGTTATCTCTTCATAATATTCATTTTCGTATTTGAGACAGCACATTAATCGCCCGCATAGACCAGATATCTTAGCCGGATTAAGAGCCAGTTCTTGATCCTTAGCAAGTTGAATAGATATTGGGTCAAAGTCTCTTAAAAATGTGTCACAACATGTCCTTCTACCACAGGGCCCAATACCTCCTATCATCTTAGCCTCATCTCTAACACCAATCTGTCTTAATTCTATCCTAGTTTTAAAAATTCTGGCCAGATCTTTCACAAGTTCACGAAAGTCAACCCTGCCATCTGCTGTAAAGTAAAATATCACTTTGTTATGATCAAAAGTATACTCAACATCAATCAATTTCATTGGTAATCCATGTTCTTCTATTTTATCTAAAGCTATATCAAATGCTTCTTCTTCCAGCTTCTTGTTTTTTTCATTCCTGGCTTTATCCTTTAAATTAGCCTTTCTTATTACACTTTTAAGAGGTGCAACAATTTCTTTTTCTTCAACTTTCTTTTTACCTAAAACAACATCACCCATTTCTACTCCTCGGGAAGTCTCAACTATAACCTTATCCCCGATTTCCACTTCAATATTATCAGGATCAAAATAATAAATTTTGCCGGCTCTTTTAAAACTAATTCCAATTACTTCTTTCATATTTATAACTCCTCATATTACAAAATAATATTTAAAAATAATTTTGTAATTATATTATTTTATTACATTCTTAATTAATATAAACAAAAACTTCTCATAGTTTGTTTTGCTTTCATAGTTTAATAAAATACTAAAATTATCCAATATTATTACTGTTTCTAATTTTAAATAACAAGGAAGGAAATAGTAACTCTTTTTTAATATTTTTATCAGAGTAATCATTATATTTATTTACCATACCAGTTAATTCATATATTTTATATATATCAAATTTATCAACTGTATTGGAAATTAACTCTTTATAATCAAAGTTAATTATATTATCTTTAACATCTCTTTTCATTACCAATATATCACGCAGCAAACTCAACATTAACTCAAATAAAGGAAAATCAGTATCACTTAATTCAACTAATTTTTCCGAAAAATTGTAGATAGCAAAATTATCTTTTTTATCAATATTAGTAATAAATTTAATTATCACTTCTCTATTATCTATAAAATCGTTTTTTGAAGACAAATTTACAGCTTTTTTATATTTTCCCCGGGCAATCGTTGCATATAATAATGACTTTTTGGGGGAAAGATTATAATGTTTTTTTAAATAATCTTTTATAACATCTTTTGATTGATTATAGAGTTTTACTTCTTGACATCTTGAGACTATTGTAGGAATTAATTCATTCTTGCTTTCATTGATTAATATTATAATAGCATATTTGGGTGGTTCTTCTAAAGTTTTTAATAAACTGTTTTGGGCCTGAACAGTCATTTTTGCAGCCTGATTAATAATATAAATCTTGTATTCAGATTCATAGGGTTTATAACTAATTTCTTTTTGCATTTCTCGTATCTGATCTATTAATATTCTTTTATGATCTTTTAATACTTCTGTAATTTTGAAATCAGGATGATTATAGTGTTCGATTTTTTTACAGCTTAAACACTCTCCACATGCATCTACACCATTTTTATTACAAAGAACAGCCCGGGTAAACTCTCTGGCCATCTCTAGTTTTCCCAAACCATTATTACCAGTAAATAAATAGGCATGATTAATCCGCTGGTTTTTTATAGAATCCTGTAGTATTTTCTTTGTCTTATGTTGTCCCGGTATAATATTAAAACTCATGAAAAACTCCTAACATAATTTACATTTTTAAAAATTGTTCAACATCTATGATAAAAACTGTTGCTCCACCAATTTTGACATCCATGGGGAATGAATAATAACTTTCCATCGAATTTGCCACAGGTGACATGGGAGCAATAGTCTTTTTACGTGCTTTACAATTATTTTTTATTATTTCTAAAATTTCTTCTATATGTTCTTCATCAGAGCCAATCATAAATGTCGTATTACCCTCTCTTAAAAAACCACCAGTAGTAGCCATTTTAGTAGCTTTAAAATCCTTGTTATTTAATTCTTCCATCAAATTATGAGCATCATGGTCATGAACAATGGCAACAATCATTTTGACAGTTTCACTTTTATCTTCACTCATAATATTTCCTCCTTTATTGATTTTAGTATATCTCGGTGAACCTCCATAGAATCACGACCAGCCTGTATTATTTTAAATCTTTTTTCTTCAGCAGCCATATTTAAATAAGCCTTTCTAACCCGTTGATGGAAGTTAATTAGTTCTCTTTCTAAGCGATCACCATTCTTATCAGGCGTCATATCTCTAGCTCTCTTTAGACCTTCTTCTACTTCAAGGTCTAACACAATTGTTAAATCAGGCCAATATCCCCTAATAACCCATTCATTTATCTCTCTGACCATACTCATTTCTAATCCACGTCCATAACCCTGATAAGCAATATTCGAATCTATATATCGATCTGAAATTACAATTTTTCCTTCTTTTAAGGCAGGTATTATTTTTTCAACTACATGCTGTGCCCTATCAGCAGCATAGAGGAGTATTTCTGTCCTATTATTCATCTTTTTGTAAGAGGGATCAAGTAAAATTCTCCTTATTTGATCTCCTATTTCTGTACCTCCAGGTTCTATAGTAAATAGTACTTCATAATCTAATTTTTCTAATTCTTTAATCAATAAATTAATTTGTGTTGATTTTCCTGAACCTTCAATACCCTCAAAAGTAATCAAAGAACCTGACATGCAAAGTAACCCCTCTCTTAAGCAATAAAGTATTGTCTTATTTATCTGTGATAATAATATCATATTAATGGGGGTATTTCAATTGACTAAATGTCTATATCTAAATAAAAAAGGGCAGCAAATAACTGCTGTCCCCAAAAATTGAAATTATAACTGATTTTTAATAACCGATCAGATATTTATCAACCTGCATGGCAGCTTTAGCACCTGTTCCCGCTGCTACAATAACCTGATTAAATACGGGCTCTTGTACATCACCAGCTGCAAATATACCAGATCGGTTAGTCCTCTGCTCATCATCGGTTATAATATATTTGTTTTCATCTAAGTTTATTTGCCCTTCAAAAATTTCGGTTCGGGGATTATAACCAACTGCCATAAATAATCCTTTTACATCTTCTATTTGTTTTACTTCTCCATTTTTGTTATTTTCAATTACTATCCCAGATAAATTGTTATCACCTTTTAATTCTTTGACTTCTGTGCTCCAGAGTATTTCGACTTTTTCATTTTGTTTGATTCGATCTGCTAAAATTTGATCTCCTCTTAATTTATTACGTCTGTGAATCAGATAAACTTTTGAGGCAAATTTGGTTAAAAAATCAGCCTCTTCTATAGCAACATTACCGCCACCTACAACTGCAACTTCTTTTTCTTTAAAGAAAGCCCCATCACAGGTAGCACAATAAGAAATTCCATTACCAGTTAGTTCCTCTTCTCTATATAACCCTAATCTTTTGGCTTCAGAACCAGTTGCAATTATCACAGACTCGGCTTCATATTGTTTTGCATCTGTTTTTATAATGTAGGGTTTATTTTCAAACTGAACTTCTTCCACAATCTCAAAAACCATTCTGGTTCCAAATTTTTGCGCCTGTTTACTAACTTTATCCATTAATTCAAAACCGCCAATTCCATCTGGAAAACCAGGAAAGTTCTCTAAATCAGGAGTTAATGTAATCTGTCCACCGGGCTCAGGACCATTAATAACCAATGGGTTTAATCCAGCGCGAGAACTATAAATAGCTGATGTTAAGCCGGCTGGCCCTCCCCCTATAATAATTAACTTCTCTTTTTGAATTTGCTTCGACATTTAATCATCTCCTCTTTCAATAAACAGTTCAAGTTATATTTTAATATTAAAATATAATAATTGCTGTTAACTCTTTTACAAAAAATATATATTAATCAATACTATAGTTAGGTGCTTCCTTTGTTATATCTATATCATGAGGATGGCTTTCTATTAAACCAGCCGAAGTAATTCTAACAAATTCGGCATCGCCTTGTAGTGCTGAAATATTAACAGTACCACAGTAACCCATCCCTGAACGAAGTCCTCCAATTAATTGATAAATGGTTTCTGCCACTTTGCCTTTATAAGGTACTCTACCTTCAATCCCTTCCGGTACAAATTTGCTTTCGCTTTTTTCTTCCTGGAAATATCTGTCTTTACTTCCTTCCTTCATAGCATCTACAGATCCCATACCCCTGTAAACTTTATAGCTCCTACCTTTATATATTTCAAGTTCGCCGGGACTTTCATCTGTTCCTGCTAAAAGACTTCCAATCATAACCGAATCTGCTCCCGCTGCCAGGGCTTTGACAATATCACCAGAATATTTTATGCCACCATCTGCAATTATAGTTTTGCCATAATCTTTGGCAACTTTTGCTGATTCATAGATGGCTGTAATTTGAGGTACTCCAACACCGGTCACAATTCTTGTAGTACATATTGAACCAGGACCTACTCCAATTTTGATAACATCTGCACCGGCTTTAATTAATTCTTCTGTTCCTTTTGCAGTTGCTACATTACCAGCAATTAATGTAAGCTCAGAAAATTTCTCTTTTATTTCTTTGACAGTCTGAATAACTTTACTAGAATGACCATGAGCTGTATCTACGACCAACACATCAGCTCCTGCTTCAAATAAAGCCCTAACTCTATTGTAAGTATCTTTACCGGTACCAACCGCTGCTCCAACCAATAATTGACCATTTTCATCTTTAGATGAATCAGGATATTTCTTTGCTTTTTCAATATCTTTAATTGTAATTAAACCTTTTAAAACAAAGTTTTCATTGATCAAAGGTAATTTTTCAATCTTGTGCTTTTGTAAAACTGCTTTTGCTTCTTCTACTGTGGTTCCTACAGGTGCTGTAACTAAACCCTCTTTAGTCATAACTTCTGAAATGGGCCGATCAAAATCTTGTTCAAATCTCAAGTCTCGGTTGGTAATAATTCCAACTAATCTATTATCATGATCCACAATAGGTACACCAGATATATGGTACTTTGACATCAGATTTTCAGCTTCATAAATCATATTATCTGGGGCCAATGAGAAAGGATCGACAATAACTCCACTTTCTGATCTTTTTACCTTATCAACTTCATCCGCCTGTTTTTGTACAGACATATTTTTGTGTATAATCCCTAAACCGCCTTCTCGAGCAATAGCAATAGCCAATCTTGATTCTGTCACCGTATCCATTGCAGCACTTAAGATGGGAATATTTAATATAATATTTTTAGATAGCTCTGTTTTAACATCCACATCTTTAGGCAGTATATTGGATTTAGCTGGCTGTAGTAATACATCATCAAACGTTAAAGCAACTTTATTAAACTTATCCTCCATTATTAATTCACCTCTTTTTAATAAATTTAAAATTTAATATAAAAATAAACCCCAGGATAAGATCCTCAGGCTTATTATAAAGATTAGTATTTAATTATTCTACGACCCTCCAATGCTTTAGACAGTGTTATCTCATCGGCAAATTCAAGATCCCCTCCAACTGGTAGGCCATGGGCAATTCTTGTCACCTTCATATCAAGAGGTTTTAATAATTTTGCAATATACATCGCTGTTGCATCACCTTCTGCATTAGGATCAGTTGCAACTATAACCTCTTTAACATCATCTTCAAGGCGTTTTAATAAACCTTTTATTTTTATATCATCCGGTCCAATTCCATCCATTGGAGATATTGCACCATGCAAGACATGGTATAAACCATTGAATTCACCAGTCTTTTCCATGGCTATAACGTCTTTGGGACTTTCTACCACACAAATGGTTTTTTGATCTCTTTCTTCTGACCTACAGTATTCACAAGGATCTTTTTCTGTTAGATTATTACAGATTGAACAATATTTTGTATTTTCTCTGGCCCCAATGATAGCTTCTGCCAAGACTTTCACTTCAGCCCTGGAACGTCTTAAAATATAAAAAGATAATCTGCGGGCAGTTTTTTGTCCTATTCCGGGTAATTTGCTTAATTCACCAATTAATTTTCCCACTGGCCCCGGATAATATTTCATTTAAAACATCCCCGGCAAGTTCATACCACCGGTCATTTGTCCCATTTTGTCGTTTATCTCTTTAGTAGCTTCACTCATAGCTTTATTGAGAGCAGCTAAAATCAAATCCTCCAGCATTTCAATATCTTCTGCATCAACTACATCTTTATCAATCTGTAAATCTAGTACTTCTTTTTTGCCATTGACCATAGCTTTAACTGCACCACCACCTGAAGTTGCTGTAAAGGTTTTTTGCTCAAGTTCTTCTTGCATTTTTGACATTTTATTTTGCATTTGTTGAGCCTGTTTCATAAGTTTTTTCATATCCATTTTATATAACCTCCTTAAGGTACACATTTATTTATTTGAGATGGTATCAGGATTCGTTTCAATAATTTTACCTTCGAACATTTTTGCTACTTCTTCAATACTAACTTCTTTTTTGTTATCACTTTCAACAATATAATTTTCATTCTTAAAGTCCTTTTCGTTTTCATCATCCATGCCTTTTTGAAGAGATTTAATCTTAATCTGACAGTCTATTGAGAAGGACTCTGAAAGAAAACTTGCTATATATTCCTTCCTTTCCTCTGCTTGTCTACGGTGAAAGTTTTTATCAGGTGGAAAATGTATATATATACATTCTTCTTCAACTTTTATCGGTTTGCCTTCAACCAATACAGCATGCATACTTATATCTTCTTTTTTAATATTGGTTAAAAGCTTAGGCCAATATTTTTTTAATTTCTTTAGATTAAGTTCTTTTGATTTTAGTTTTGTTTTGACCTTATTTTTATTTGCTTCAATCTTATTTTTTTTATCATTCACATTACTATTACTAGAAGTCTTGTTTTCTTTTTTTTCTGGTTCTCTTTTATTTAAAGAATTAACCTCAGGTACATTTGCATCTTTAATTTTCTGCTCCAATATATTTAGCTTTTTTTTCAACTTCTTTACCTCTTTTGTTAAATTAGCTTCTTTTAATTTATCTGATAACTTAAATATACCTACTTCTAAATTTATTCGGCTGTTACCTCCTAGATAGTTTTCATTTTTTATCTCATTTAAAACATCTACTATTTTTCTAATTTGGATAAGTGAAAAATTTTCTGTTAGGTTCTTCATCTCTATTAAGCGTTCTTTAGGAAGTTTGATAAGATTTGTTTTTATTCCACACACTTTGATTAATAATAGTTGATTACAATATTCTTTTAAATCTTCTAATAATCTATCTACATCTTTTCCTTCATCTAATATTTCATTTGTCAGGATAAGGGCCTTATTTATTCTCTCCTCTTTTATATGAAGTATTAAATCTCTCAGCTCATCTTTCGAAGTTCTTCCCAACATTTCTTCAATAATTTCTGTCTTAATATTCTCTCCTGTATAGGAAACAGCCTGATCTAAAATACTGAGTGCATCTCTTAATCCTCCTTGAGAACTCCTTGCAATTAAATTAAGGGCTGCTTTTTCATATTCTAAATTTTCTTCTCCGCATATATATTCTAAATGGTTTTCGATCTCTCTTTCAGAAATCAAAGAAAAATCAAATCTTTGACACCTAGACATTATAGTGGGTATAACTTTGTGGGGTTCAGTTGTGGCTAAAATAAATATAACATTATCAGGAGGCTCTTCTAAAGTTTTCAAAAGAGCATTAAAAGCACCAGTTGTTAACATGTGTACCTCATCAATTATGTATACCTTATACTTGCTTTCTCCGGGATAGAATTTGACTTTCTCTCTAAGCTCTCTAATCTCATCAATGCCCCGATTAGAAGCAGCATCTATTTCTATAACATCAATAGAATTACCTAAACTTATTCTTTGACATGATTCACAATGTCCACACGGTTCATGACTCTCATCATTTTGGCAATTGACTGCCATTGCTAATACTTTAGCTGTAGAAGTTTTACCTGTTCCTCTAGGGCCTGCAAATAGATATGCATGTGATATTCTATCGTTTTCTATTGCATTCAAAAGAGTTTTTGTCACTGCCGGTTGTCCTATTATTTCATTAAATTTTTGCGGTCTATATTTTCTATAAAATGATAAGGACGGCATTGTTTTTAATCTCCCCTTACTATTAGAAGTTATAAAAAATTGGCCGTACACTGGCCTTGAATTCCCTTTCCCAGGCGTTACCCTGTTAGTTAGCTCAAACCAGGCAACCTTGCGGCACATGGAAACATTTACTTACCGCTGCTTCCTCCCGGACCTGACGGAATTTGTAAAGATCCATTGCGCAAGACCCGATCATCATCGCCACTTTCCAGGGCCAGACCCTGAAAAAGGAAATCCTCAGCTCAGCTTCAATCCTGCTATAGCGGGTTGCAGGTTACAGGGTACCGCTACCCCCCCATTTAGTACGACCAAATATTGTATCAATGAATATCATATGAAATAATCAATCTAATTTAAATCATATAAAAAAGCAAGATCTCTGCATGACAAACCACCAATATTTTTTATCCCATATAATCTAAAGTATTTAACTAATCGAATTAACTATATCGTAGATAATATTGTTATATTTAACAATTATTTTTAATTATTATCTAAAAAGATCTTTTTAAAAAATACCTTTTTTAACTATAAACTGTTTATTAATTATAATATTTATAATCTAATAAGTCAAGAAATTATCAATGATTTAAAGGTCCATAAAATACATTAGTGGTTTATTAGTTATCCCTCTTTTCCCAGCATCTGATTGAGATAAATAATCCTTTAAATAATTTTTTACCCTCTTAAAATTTTAGACAAAATAAATAATTATTCCTTGCAAAAATGAAAATTTATATTAGCTGTTTCTGATATGAATAAACTTAAAGTATTTATTACTATCCAGAACAATTCACCATCTTTATTTTAAAGGCTTTTATAATATAAAAAAACTTCTATTCTAATAACAGATAGAAGATAAAAGTAATACTCTTAAATAAGGCTTTTATATATAACATAATTGGCTTTTTTCTGAACAATCTTTAAAATTATATGGCGGAGAGGGAGGGATTCGAACCCTCGGTAAACAACAAGGCCTACACATGATCTCCAATCATGCTCCTTAAGCCAGACTCGGACACCTCTCCAGTTAATTTCAAAATATAATTAGAAAAACTTTTAATATTATTTCCAGGCTTTTTTCATTATAATATATATCTCTTAATAAGTAAAGAACAGTTTTGTAATTGCCTTTTAAATAGAAAAACTAATAAATTTATGTCTGTATAATTTTTAAATGATCTTTATACGATTTTATTTATAAACTTATAAATTTTAAAGTTTATTATAAATTAGATGTATAAAATATATTTGTTTTATGCCTTTTATAACCTTTTTGGCGGAAGGAGAGGGATTCGAACCCCCGAGACAAAACTGCCTACTCGATTTCGAGTCGAGCGGTTTCAGCCAGACTCACCCATCCTTCCTGACCTTAACTCTTCAAAAAATTTCTGCATTAGAACACTGCATTCTTTTGTCATAAAATTACCTTCAAATTCAACCTGGTGATTTAATCTATCATTTGAAAAAACTTCACATAGAGTTTTTAAGGCACCATCTTTAGGACTGCTGGCACCATATATGAGTGTTTTTATTCTTGCTTTTAATATAGCGCCTGCACACATCAAACAGGGTTCAACTGTAACATATATACTACACCCTTCCAGACGCCAATCTCCCAATTTTTGAGCAGCTGTTCTAATAGCAATAATTTCGGCATGAGCTGTAGGATCATTATCCGTTTCACGCCTGTTATATCCCCTACCTATTATCTTCCCTTGATATTCTATAACCGCTCCAATTGGGACCTCTTTTAAATTATATGCCTTTTCAGCCTCAATTAAAGCCTGTTCCATAAAATATTTGTTTTTTTTCATTTAAATACTCCTAAAGATAATTTGCTGTTAAATAAACAAAGCATCTTAAAAAATTATACCTTTTTAAAATATTAATTATTTTATACTTAAACCGAATTTATTAATTATCTAAATGACTTGAGAAATCATCACATAATATTTTAACG
>Ga0209947_1000086_pt1 | contig 46242 bp, 39 predicted proteins | sample SalPonR2_B_D2_MG_FD_185706 | JGI IMG/M metagenome (GOLD analysis project Ga0209947, IMG submission 185706) | Salt pond soil microbial communities from South San Francisco under conditions of wetland restoration - Salt Pond MetaG R2_B_D2_MG... ...
GCATAGCATCCACCTTCAAAATTGAAAATAACATTATCGGCAGTCCAACCGTGCTCGTCATCACCGATTAGTTTTCGTTCAGGATCAGCGGAAAGTGTCGTTTTTCCCGTTCCTGAAAGTCCAAAAAATATAGCAGTATCTCCAGCTTCCCCCACATTTGCAGAACAATGCATAGGCAATACATTTTTTTCAATAGGGAGTATAAGGTTCAAAGCAGAAAAGATACCCTTTTTCATCTCCCCGGTGTAGGCAGAACCGGCAACCAAAGCTACCTTTCTCGTAAAATCGAGAATTGAAAAGTTACCGCTTCTTAGACCATACATATCGGGGTTCTTAGCTTCATAACCAGGTGCACATAAGACCAGCCACTCTTCCTCAAAATTCTCGATTTCATGATCTTCCAAGCCAATGAACATATTTTTTACAAAAAAATTGGACCAAGGATATTCTGTTATCGTACGAACATTCATCCGATACTCTGGATAGGCGCATACATAAGCATCGCGCACGTAAATCTCTTTTCCCGATAGATACTTGGCCACTTCATTGTATAGCATTTCAAACTTATCCGAATCCAACGGTTTATTGATACGCCCCCACCACACCTTATCCTTGGTATAGGCATCCTTTACCAAAAATCTATCCTTTGGCGATCTTCCTGTAAACTTTCCAGTATTAATGCAAAGCGTACCATTCTCAGTTTGTGTCCCCATCCCCTTTTCAATTGTAATTTTTTGTAGGGTCTCGCCATCCAGATTCCAATGGGCAGTTACATTTTCCAAGCCATAGGTACTAAGATTGTTATTTTTTGGTGTTTTCGATACAATTTCCATAGGTTTTAAATATTTGTAATTAGTAATTAGATTAAAAAGGCCATATGAGTGGTACCAACAGCATGGTCACCACAAAAAATAAAAATAAAAGTGGACCGCCCACTTTTACATAATCCATAAATTGATACCCTGCAGACCCCATAACCATAGCATTGGTGGTAGTACCTACAGGCGTTAAAAAAGCGGTGGAGGCACTGACGGCTACAATCACCATAAAAGGCTTTGGAGAAACTCCCATAGCCACGGCTGCCATAAACGCTATCGGAGCCATTAGCACTGCAGTAGCAGAGTTGTTTATGGTTTGGCTAAAAATGGTGGTAGTTAGGAATACGCCTCCTAAAAGTGCCACAGGGTGTATATCACCAAAAAGCTGCACTAAACCATTAGATATGATTTCCGCCGTACCTGTTTTCTGCAAGGCAATTCCCATGGGAATCATAGCAGCTATCATAACCACGCTTGTCCAGCTAATTCCCTTATACGCTTTTGCTATTGGCACACACCTGGTAAGCATCATGATACCTGCACAGATTAGGGCTGCTATGGCACCAGGAAGAATTTCTAGCACCAAAAACAAAATCATTAAAACCAGGGTCCCTAGGGCAACGTAGGATTTTGGGGTCAAGATGTCAACGTCTTTTGCCATGGCATCAGGACTTCCTGAAATGACTAGATTCTCATAGACCTTTTGCAGCGCTTCAATGTTTTTCCATGATCCCCTTATCACAAAGGCGTCACCCGACTTTATGGTAATATTTTTATCTAGTATGGGTCTTCCATTACGAGAGGCTCCCAACAACTGAATGCCAGATTTACCAAGATATTTGCCAAGCGGCAGTGTACGGCCTACAAAAAATGATGTGGGGGTAATAATCATCTCCACCATACCTACTTCTTGGTTAATGAGTTCCTTCTTCAGTTCAGAAGGATTAAACTCCTTAGGGATAACAGCCAAACCAAATGCTAATATCAAGTTATCTACATCGTCCGGTTTCCCCTTCACTGTTATAATATCGTGATAGCGCATTTCCGTTTCAGGGTCGGGAAGTTCCACAAAAGGAGCCGTACGTTTTATAACACTAGGATGCCTGCGGCGCAAGCGCATTATGGATACATTATATTTTTTTTCGAATTCCCAATCCCCTATACTCGTGTTAATCAATGGAGACATAGAACGCAGACGTAAACGGTACAAATCTTCACCAACGCTATAGTTTTCTATCCACTTATGAACTTCGGAATCAATATTTACGGGCTGCTCTACGTTTTTATGTACAGGTAGCAACGAATAGCCCACATATCTAAAATACAGGATGGTAATCACCAATAAGGGAAGGCCAATGAGGCCAAACTCAAAAAATGAGAAACTCTCCATACCTTTTTCACTTAGTGTATTACTAACGATAATATTGGGAGGTGTACCTGTTAAAGTTAAAAGGCCACCCGTATTGGACCCAAATGCCACTGGCATTAATAGTTTAGACGGCACCGTACCTGCTTTCCAAGCCGCGGAGACCGTTACTGGAAGTAAGGCCGCTACCGTACCTGTATTACTTACAAAACCAGATAGAGCACCAGATCCCAAGGTTACTAGTACCAGTAGTTTCGGGATGCTTTTTCCTGCCCAAACAATAAATTTTTGACCTGCCAGTGCTGTCCATCCTGTTCTGGCTAAGCCTTCTCCAATGATAAAAAGCGCCGCAATCATCATTACCGTTGGGTTGCTAAAACCACTTAAGGTTTCCGATAAATCTAGAATCCCCATCAAGTAAAGGGCTAGCATGGATAGCAAAGCAACCACATCTGGTGGAAATTTCCCCCAAACGAATAAAGCAATCGTAATGGCCAAAATGACCAAAAGTACAATCATATATTAAATGGTTTTATCAATTGCCAAGACAGGTATCTGGGAATGTAATGTCAACATTTGGGTAAGTTGGCCCTCTGATGATTTACCGCTGGCCATATGGTTTCTTGGAAGAATTGCAATCATATCAATGTCCTTATCTGTAGTATAGGACAAAATTGCTTCCAGAATGTCAGGATTTTTGATAAAAACATGCTCGGAATAGAAATTTTCGAGATAGTACTGTAATGCATTCTCGTTCTTATCATCTATTTTAGAATATCCGTAAGATTCCTGTTTATTTTCTACGGTAATAACGTGAACCTTAGCATTGAATTTTCGTGCAACTTGCAATAGTGTATCCAGTACTTTAGTATTTTCTATTTCCTCTTTACCAAGTACCAGGGCAATATTCTCTAGTCTAAATTCTTCTAATACAAAAGGAACCACCAGCACAGGACATTCTGCTTCTAAAACCAATTTTGAAGTATTGCTCAGTTCATCGTCCCAAACGCCTAATGAACTAAAAGTACCCATTATAATAAGATCTATATCTTTCTTTTTTTGGATTTCGATGATAGTTTCTGTCAGGCTACCGCTCGCAGAAATCCATTCTATTGGATGTTTAAGAAATGCTTGGTGTTTCTCCTCTGTTGACTTAAACTCCTCCCTAAGCTGTTCTAAATTTTGATTATCCGAAATATAGGCCAAAACAATTTTTTGGTTTTCGTCCTTGCCTATATAATCAACCGCATAAGCAAGAGCTCGTATTGCAGTTCTAGAAAAATTGAACGGAATTAATATGCTGCGAATTTTCTTCATGACTACTTTGGATTTTATTTTCGATACCATGTAAAAATAAATGTACTTTGGCAAATAAAATATGACAGGTGTCATATAATGATAAAACGCATCTACTTTATACATTTTATAAAGTACAACATTTAGCATAAGTGAATTTTACAAATACCATAATTTTATGAATAGTGGCGATTACACAATAAGAAAGAAGCTGCAGTCTTGTTGACACCTATGTTTTACATGATTTTTGGTTGACCTATTTTTGATTTTAAACACGTTATCGGATTACAAAAGGAAAGCTATTATGTGTATACAACTATAAAATACAAGCTATGATTTCTAACATAGAAATCGTTTTGAAAAGTTTATATTTGGTTCATGCGGGTATTTCAGAAAAACAGTAATATTTTCGACCTTCTTTCGGAAGGGGTTTCCGAGGGAATCATTGTTGTAAATACAGCGCAGGTTATTGTGGCTACCAATAACGCCGCTGTTAAAATGTTCGGATATAAGAAACATGAACTAACAGGAAAGCCACTTGATGTCCTCATTCCAAAAAACTATCATCACACCCATCATACCCATGTTGAAAAGTTTATTGTTACGAACGAAAAACGAAAAATTGAACATAATCAAAATCTTTACGGTATTCGTAAAGACAATCATGAATTTCCGGTAGAAATAGGGCTCAATCCTTTTCAGGTTTACGGTGCAACATATGTTATGGCCTTGATTATAGATATTACCGACCGTAAACGAAAAGAAAATGAGCTGAATCAGTGGGCACGTATTTTTGATGAATCGTTGAATGAAATGTACATTTTCGATGCCGATACCTTCAAGTTTAGAAATGCAAATAAAGAGGCGCTAAGAAACATTGGCTATTCTATAGAGGAACTAGTAACGATGACTCCTATAGATATTAAGCCAGAACTAAATACACCTACCTTCCGAAAATTAATACAACCCTTGTTACAGGACATTACGGGTAAGGTAGATTTTGAGACTGCACACCAAAGAAAAGATGGAACTTCCTATCCGGTAGAAGTGCATCTACAACTTTCCCAAGTAGGAGAACAAAAGTCCTTTGTTGCTATTATTTTGGATATTTCAGAGCGAAAGAACTATACCGAAATCCTTGAGAAAAAGGTAGCCGAACGCACAATTCAACTGTCGGAGGCACTGGCAATAGAAAAAGAGCTGAACGAATTAAAAACTCGTTTCCTTTCCTTGGTTTCCCATGAGTTTAAGACACCTTTAAGCAGTATATTAACCTCTATTACCTTGTTGGGCAAATATACCCAGACCGAGCAGCAAGAAAAACGAGACAAGCATGTGGAAACGATAAAAAGTAAGGTCAAATACTTGGATACCATTTTAAATGATTTCCTTTCCGTTGAACGTTTGGAATCCGGAAAAGTAAACTACACTATTGAAAGCTTTCCCTTAAGTAAAGTGATAAACGAAGTGGTATATGATTGCAATATGTTATTAAAAAATGGTCAAAAGATTCTGTATCCAGATAATATAGATGAACTCATGATACAATTTGATGAAAAAACACTAGCGTTGGCTTTATCAAATTTAATTCACAATGCCATTAAATATTCTTTGGAAAACGCTATAATCGACCTGCAGGTAGAAATTCAAAAAGAAGAAATAGTTCTAAAGATTATCGATGAGGGAATTGGAATACCCAAGGCTGACCAAAAACATATTTTTGACCGCTACTTTAGGGCAGAAAATGTCCTTTTGACGCAAGGTACCGGTATTGGATTGAACATAGCAAAACAGCACCTAGAAAACTTGGGTGCAAGCCTTGACTTCTCAAGTAGAGAAAACCAAGGCTCTACTTTTACCGTAAGCATTCCAAAGAACAATATAGCTACTAGAAAATGAAACGAATTTTATTAATTGAAGATGACACCGTCTTACGCGAAAACACGGCGGAGCTTTTAGAGCTTTCCGGCTATTCCGTGATAACCGCCCCCAACGGAAAAATTGGTGTTGCAGCTACCAAGGAATATTTACCTGACATTATTATATGTGATATTATGATGCCCGTGCTTGATGGTTATGGGGTTTTGGAGCGTCTGTCTTCTGATGAAACAACCAAACACATACCTTTCATCTTCCTTTCTGCAAAAACAGAGCACAAAGAAATACGGAAAGGAATGGATTTGGGAGCGGATGATTACCTCACTAAGCCTTTCCTTGAGGAGGACCTTATTAGCGCAATAGAGAGCCGATTGGCCAGGGCTAAGCTTTTAAACGATAGGGACGACCATAAAGCTAGTAATGCCCAAGTTTCTGAAGATGAAATGCGCACGTTACATGAACTAAAGAACTTTTTTGACGACAATGGTGAAGTCACAAGTTTTGAGGAAGGTGAAACTATTTATCAAGAGGGAGCTCGCTCCACTAACATCTATTTGGTATTAAAAGGGCTTGTAAAAGGCTATAGTATGGATACGGATGGCAAAGAACTGATAACCGCATTATACAGGGCGGATGACTTTTTAGGATTTACCTCTTTTCTAAATAAGACCCCTTATAATGAGACCACAACTGCAATAGAAACCGTAAAGTTAGTGGGAATTTCCAAAGAAAACCTGAAAGCTATATTGGAAAAAAATAAAAATATATCTTTTGAATTGATGGAGCTTCTAACTCAGAATATTACCCTTATTAAAGCACAATTATTACAAATGGCCTACAGTTCGGTACGTAAAAAAACAGCCCAAACACTATTACAATTTGCAAACGTAATGAACACCAGCAACAAGGAGCCTATTAAAATTTCGCGTAGCGATTTGGCAAGTGTAGCCGGTATTGCACCGGAGAGTCTTATCCGTACACTTTCCACTTTTAAGAAAGAAGGGCTTATAGCTATTGAAGGTCGAAATATTCGTATTAAAGAGCTAAAAGCGCTGCAATACATAAATTAACTTAGGTAGAACATCACAAATCAAAACGGGTTCACTTGACAAATATCATTTTACACGCGCTTTCATAAGCTTACTTTTGAGTATCAAGCCGCGTAAATGAAAGACATTTTAATACCTACAGATTTTTCAGCAAATTCCTGGAACGCTTTAAAATATGCCATTTGGTTATTTAAGAAGGAAGCTTGTAATTTTTATATTCTACATATTCGTTCCTATAAGGATTCGGATACGAACAGCAATTCCTTTGCATCACCTTCGGTAAAAGTTAGTCTCTCTACCAAAGAACAATTAAATGTACTTTTTAAACAAATCGAAGCGTTACGAGTTAATGAAAAGCATCATTTTATTGCACTTCATGAATACGGTAACTTCATTGATATCATCCGTAAAACAATAGCAGTTAAAAAAATAGAACTTATTGTAATGGGAACCAAAGGGGCCAGTGGCCTTAAAGCTACCGTAGTAGGAAGCAATACAGGTGATGTTATCACTAAAGTACTCTGCAATGTGTTGGTGATACCAGAAAATACAGCTGCCAATATACCTAAGCAGATTGCCTTTCCAACAGATTATAATCTTTTTTACACATACCCCATCCTAGAAGGAATTACCGAAATATTACGAATTTCAAAAGCCCATTTACACGTTTTGAATGTTTCTAAAAGCAAAACACTCCTCACAAACACCCAAGAGACAAACAAAATATATTTGAAGGACTACTTGGAAGAACTGTTCCCTTATTCCTACAATTTTCATAGTAGAACCGATAAGAATGTAAAAACGGCTATTCTTAACTTCATATCCACCAACCAGCTAGAAATGGTAACCATGGTAGCTAAAAACTTAAATTTTTTCCAACAGCTTTTATTTGATACCACCATTGAAAAATTAAGTTTTCACACTACAGTGCCATTGTTGGTGCTACATGAGTAGCATTCCAAGTTCAGCACTTGCCAAAACCCTATTTTAAGGTACAAGAGCCTTTTTTTATGGTTACATACAAGGCAAGTCCCTTGAAAAAATCTTGAGATGTACCTAATCTCCCATTATTCTAGCCATACAATTTGGTTTGTACCAAGCTTTTTAAAGCAAAGTACCTTTATGATTTACATTCTAAAATATAAACATATGAATACTGAAATCATGGGGGGAACCCATGTATTGTTTAGCCCTAAAATTGGCGCGAAACTAAAACGTGTAATCATCCACAAAATACACGGAAATTATAAAAATATATCAAATCGATTTTATCTAAAAAAATATCATGGGTTTGTGTCGTTTCACGGGCAAAGTTTCATTTTAAAACTGATAGGCAATCTCATCCTATTAAAGGAATTAATTTAGATTTCCCAAAACAACCAAACGTATTAGAAGAACAAGCTTTCCCTGATGGAGCTGGCTAAGGAACTACTTTTAGATGCAAAAATCTAGCATTATTATGTGAGGGAAAACAATCACTTATACTTCTTTTAATTTCCTGTGATACAAATGATATATATCATAGTAATTATGTGATAATAAAAATATTTTTGAAATAGTTTTAAAAAGAGATACGATGCGAACCATATTGATTCCTACAGATTTTTCACAGAATGCAATGCATGCCATAAACTATGCACTACAACTCTACAAATGTGAACGAACTCGCTTCTACTTTTTGCATGCCTACGCGGATGAGGTCTATGGCCCATTTAAAAATAATTCCAAAGATTCCGTAGCCAAGCAAAAAAAAATCAGTCAAAAAAAAGCAGATGAATCCCTAAAAGAAATAATAGAGAACCTTACCCAAAAATACCACAATCCTAAACATATGTTTGAAGGCATATCTGCCTTTGAGTCTTTGGTAGATGCGGTCAATGATTTCGCAAACCAGATAAATGTAGACCTAGTGATTATGGGGACCCAAGGTGTAACAGCAAACAAAGAGATTACCTTTGGTAGCCATACGGTGCAGGTATTCAAATATGTACAATGTCCTGTTTTGGCTATTCCTGAACATTATAAGTATCGGCAACCAAAAAAAATAGCGTTTCCAACAAACTATATGCTACCTTATAAACGAAGAGAATTAAATCTGTTGAACACTTTAGCCGCAGAATTTAAATCAGAAATATACTGCCTATATATTTCAGATTTTGAGGACCTTAGTCATAGACAGGTTGATAATAAACGTTTCTTGCAAGAATCATTAGCCGATGCCTTTCTCTTTTTTGAAAGTGTACCAGTAAAGAACAGAAGTGAGGCCATTATGGAATTTATTGCACAAAAAGAAATTGACCTTTTAGTTATGGTCAATTCAAGGCATTCCTTTTTAGAGGATATGTTATATAGATCAACGGTAGATGAAATTGGCCTGCAACCAAAAGTACCGTTTTTGGTTATGCAAAATCTAGCCCGATAATGATTAAGACATAAAATATGAAAAAAATAGTTCTTCCCACGGATTTCTCAGACAACGCATGGAACGCGATATTCACGGCCCTAAAGCTTTATGCCAATGTAGAATGTAAGTTCTACATAGTAAACGCCTACGAACCCCAAGCCTTAAACCTGATAGGACGTAAAGGCCAGCAAAGATTAGGAGTTATTTACGATTCGTTATCTGAAAATTCAAAACGGGAGTTAGATAAGACATTGGATTACCTTAGCCAAAACCATCATAATCCTAAGCATTCTTTTGAGACTATCTCAAAATCGGATACGCTAGAAGAGACTATAGAGTTCTTACTGCTAAAAAAAGATATTGACCTTATATGTATGGGCACCAAAGGAGCTACAGGCGCAAAAAAGGTTTTTATGGGCAGTAATACCGTTAAAGTATTAAAAAAGATTAAGGACTGTAGCATCTTAGCGGTACCGGAAGACTTTAATTTTCAACAGTTAAAATCACTGGCTTTTCCTACAGATTTTTCAAAAAAATATGAAAAGAAACAACTAGCTCCCATGATAGAGTTGGCTACACTATGGAATACCAATATACAGATAGTGCACGTAGCGGTAGAATTTGAACTTAACGACCAACAGCTCATCTATAAAAAACTGTTGAAAGATCGCCTTGGTGATTTGATTGTTACCTTTAATAACATCGATTTTGAAATCGACGTAGAGAATACCCTCAAAAAATATATGGACAGCACACAGATAGAAATGATGGTAATGGTAAAGTACCACCATAGTTTTTGGGAAAAAATTATAGGGGAGCCAGTGGTTAAGAAAATGACCTTTCATACAAACGTACCACTTTTGGTTCTCCCAGAATAAAAAGTCTGTAATCCGACTAATATTAAAAACTACAAGGGAAAGGCAGTTTTAATTACTTATATCTTACCTCCTATCTAAGTAACCTAATTACTTAGATTGTCAGAAAGACCTTCCGTTACTATTTTAGCACCTGTAAATGTTATTTTGCCATAACCAAAAAACAAATATGCATGACGATTATCATTTGAAATTAAGTTTACCCCAGTTAGTTTTAAGCCTAAAACATGTCTCAGATGAAAAATATACTGATACCCACAGATTTCTCGGACAACGCTTTGAATGCCATTAGATATGGTACCGCTTTATTCGAAAAGGTGAAATGCACATTTTATATTGTTCACGTACATCCCACCGCAACCTATTCGGGTGGTGAAGCTACCGTAATCGCAGCGCCAAAAATACTTGAAGATCATATTTTGGAGGAAAGCAAAAAAAAACTAAATAAGGTACTAAAAGCGATAGAACGTTTACCCATAAACGCCAATCATACGTTTAAGACCAAGCTATTATATGGTTTTTTTACAGACCATATTAAACAGGTAGTAAAAGATGAACGCATAGACTTGATTATCATGGGCACAAAAGGTGCATCCGGTTTTAAAGCGGTTTCTATGGGAAGCAATACAGGTAATGTAATTACCAAGATACCTTGTGCGGTTTTAGCAGTTCCAGAAGATGCAAGCTATATTAGGCCCAAGGAAGTAGGGTTTCCAACAGACTACCAATTGGGGTATGATACAAAAGTAATGGAAACCATAAAAGAGCTTATAGTAGCACATAAGTCCGCCTTAAGGTTTATGTATCTTTCCAAAAAAGGAGAGATCCTAAGTACCCTTCAATCAAAAAATCGTGAATTTTTAAAGGATTATTTCTCCAACACCGAGTACTCCTTCCATACCCTAAAGGGAAAAAAACTAGACGAAGCGGTGCAACTTTTTGTGGAAAGTGAAAATATAGATATGATAGTAATGGTTGCAAAGAATCTAAACTTTCTGGAACGCATCCTCTTTAGGCCAACAGTTGAAAAAATAAGTTATCATACTACTGTTCCGTTTTTAGTAGTACACGAATAAAATATAGACCGCATATGAGTCTATGCTTTAACCGATAAGTAAAATACCAAAGAAGGTCTTCAGATATTTTTATGTACTTGCTAAAACGGACTGATATATATCATAGGTAAATACTAAATTCTAAAATATATTTAAAGTAATAACAAGAAATAGCTTACTATGGACAAAAGAATATTAATACCTACGGATTTTTCAAAAAATGCATTACAAGCGGTACGCTACGCGTTAGATTTATACAAAAAACTGAATTGTGAGTTCTATTTTTTGAATGTATTTAGGGTAGAAAGCTACACGATGAACAACCTTAATATTGCCGAGCCTGGTAGTCAGGAGTACGAAGCTGCTAAACTAAAGTCCGAAGAGGAGTTTAAAAAACTACTGGAGATGGTAGGACTACATCATGACAATCCCAAGCATTCCTATTACACAATTTCCACATTTGATTTTTTATCCGAAGCCTTGAAGCGAACCATAGCTGAGAAAGATATTGATCTGGTAGTTATGGGTACGCGGGGCGCAACGGCCAATCGCGAAGTGATCTTTGGTGGCAATACCGTAAATGCTATGGAAAAAATCAGGGAATGTCCAGTCCTTGCCATCCCGCCGGACATTCATTTTAAGCCACCTTTAGAAATTGTTTTTCCAACGGATTATAAAACTGCATTCAAGCGCAGGGAACTAAAATACCTCATTGAAATTGCACTCATGCACGGGACGGCAATTCGAGTGCTTTATGTGAGTAAGAAGACCGATCTAAGTGCCTTACAACAAAAGAACAAAGACCTATTGGCCGATATACTTCTGAGCGCGGAACATAGTTTTCATGTACTACCGGAAAAAGATGTGTCAGACGGAATAACTTTATTCGTAGCAAGCAGAAATAGCGATATGATAGCCTTTATAAATCATAAGCATTTTTTCTTTGGCAGTGTATTTTCCAGACCACTGGTCAAGGAGCTTGGCTATGATGCTACTGTACCCATCTTGGCTTTACATTAACACCACGGTTATAAGGTGTTAATGAGTATGTGGCAGGGAAAGTAAAAAACCGCCATTGTAAGACTTTCCGATGTACAGCCAAGATTCTACAGTTTTTGGCAGGAGTTAGATTTTTTGAAAACCTTCTTCTTCAGCTGAAAAATTGACCTCAAGCTAAAGACCATAACAGGTAGTCTACTTTTACAAACATCTTGAAACCAAAACATGAATAAAAAGATACTTGAAACATCTCTCATCATAATTGGCAATGCTTACGTGTTCGAAGCCACAACACAGAATTAAATTTAAGCTTCGGTTGCAGAATTGTTTGTGTATAAATACTGATCTCCTTTAAGGCCACAAAAACAGTTTTAGATTATATTGATACAATAAAAGAATCTGTATGGATGAGTTTTTACTTTTTTTTGATCGCCCCATTATAATAAAGCTTACCAAACTTATCCTTTGGGTGCTATTTATTGTTTTGGTCATTGGATTTTTACGTAAGCTCCTTAAACGACGAATTAGCGATGTAGCTATCCGATACAAAGCTCAAAAAGGAGTTGAAATTGCAGGTTATATACTTATTGCAATTTTAATACTCTTAAGCTTTACAGTAGAAAACCTAGCAGATTACACCATCATTATTGGTTTATTTACTGCTGGTATTACATTTACGTTACAAGAATTGATCTTAAGTATAGCAGGTTCTTTCTATATCTTTTTTGTTCGCGTATATAAACCTGGAGACCGGATAGAAATAAACGGTATTAAAGGTGATGTTATTGATATTGATAGTATATATACTACCTTGATGGAAATGGGCGAATGGGTAAGTACCGATAACTATTCCGGGAGGATAGTCAAAATTAGCAATGCTTTTGTTTTTAAAGGCCCAATTAAGAACTACTCCATGGATTTCCCTTTTGTTTGGGACGAATTAAATATTCTTATTACCTATGGTTCGGATATTAAAATCGCAAAAAACCTCATCCTAAAAAGTGCTTCTGAACTGCTAACGGAATATACCGAAACTTCAATAACAAAATGGAAAGAAATGGTAGCACGGTATTATATAGAAGATGCAACCTTGAAGCCAAGTCTGGCCGTAACCCTAACGGACAATTGGATTCAGATCAACCTGAGGTATATTACGGATTATAAATTAAGAAGGGATACCAAACATCGCCTTTTCGAACATATAGAAAAAAGTATTTCCAAAACGAACGGCAAGGTAGCCTTGGCATCCGTAACCTTACAATTACTGAGCATACCGGAATTAGAGGTTAATCTAAAAAAGTGATATGACCCAAGAAATAGAAATTATAAAATCTTCAGGTGAGAAAGTGAAATTTTCTTTGGAAAAACTCCGAAATTCCCTGAAGCATAGCGGAGCAAATCATAATTTGGTAGAAAAAATTGTGGATTGTGTTCGTGATGAGCTTTACGAAGGAATTACTACCCATGAAATCTATAATAGAGCCTTCGCGCTTCTTAAAAAAGAAAAGAATTCGGTCTTTGCCTCCAAATACAAACTAAAAAAAGCAATTTATGAGCTAGGGCCAACTGGATTTCCGTTTGAACGTTTTGTGAGTGCCATTTTGGAATATTCCGGATACGCTACCAAAGTAGGTGTTACTATAAATGGAATTTGTGTAACGCATGAGATAGATGTAATAGCCGAAAAAAATGGATGTACTACAATTGTAGAGTGTAAATTTCATGGTGAGGAAGGGCGCAATTGTAACGTAAAAATACCTTTATATATACATTCCCGATACAATGATGTCAAAGCCCATTGGGTCTCTCAAAAGAGCAAAACAAAAACCTTGGATCTTGGTTGGGTCGTCACTAATACAAGGTTTACAACCCATGCGATTCGTTATGGAAAATGTGCTGGTCTCTATTTATTAAGTTGGGATTATCCCAAGAAAAATGGTCTCAAAGATCGTATAGATAGGCTCGGACTTTATCCGGTAACCGTTTCCACCTTATTAAGCAATCGTGAAAAAAACTTTTTATTGAGTAGGGATATTGTGCTCTGTAGACAACTTTGGAAAGATAAATTTTATCTAGATCACCTTGGCGTCTCAAACCTAAGAAAAGAAAAAATTCTTGAAGAAATCAAAAATCTTTGTAATCAATAGCCAATGAATACCGTAAAACTTCACTTTTTAGGCGCCTCCAACACCGTAACCGGTTCTAAGTTTTATCTTGAAACACCAGAATTAAACCTTATGATAGATTGTGGTATGTTTCAAGGATTAAAAGAACTTCGACAGTTGAATTGGGAACCTTTACCAATTGATGTTTCAAAAATCGATTTCGTATTATTGACTCATGGGCATTTAGATCATACAGGGTATCTCCCCAGACTAGTAAAAGAGGGGTTCAAAGGAACCATTATTGGTACAGCTCCTACCCTTGCCATTACTAGGATTATCCTATTGGATAGTGGCAAAATACACGAAGAAGAAGCGGAGCGAGCTAATGATGAAGCGTATAGCAAACACCATCCCGCTTTGCCATTCTATACCATAAAAGAAGCAGAAAAAGCAATAGACCTATTTCGGTTTGAGAAAAAAGAAGTTTGGATTACGTTGTCCGAAAACATACGTTTCAAATTCGAATATAACGGACACATTATCGGTGCCACGTTTATAGAATTGGAAATTTTTGGAAAGCTATTTGTTTTTTCAGGTGATATAGGTAGGACTAAAGATTTGTTATTAGCGCCGCCAAAACGACCAAAATGGGCAGATTATCTGTTTATAGAAAGTACCTACGGTAACAAGTTGCATCCACAAGAGGATATTGTAGATATTCTTGTAAGCTTAGTCAATAAAACAATAAACGAGCGAGGGAACCTTATCATTCCATCCTTTGCCGTTGAACGTCTGCAATCGCTTATGTATCAGCTATGGCTTCTTTACAAGGAGAATAAGATACCTAATATCCCCATTTTTATAGATAGCCCCATGGGTAACAATGTGCTATCGGTTTTTGAGCAGTTTACCGATTGGCATAAACTTTCTAAACAAGAGTATTACGCTATGCGCGACCATTTCAAAATCATAAGTTCCTATGCAGATACTTGGAAAACTATTGATGACCCTAGGCCAAAAGTTGTAATTGCCGGGAGTGGTATGGTTACCGGAGGGAGAGTACTGACGTATTTAAAACAGTTGATCGACATCCCTACCACAACCGTTTTACTGGTAGGATATCAAGCAGAGGGAACTCGGGGAAGACAACTTTTAGAAGGGGCGCACGAGATAAAACTATTCGGCAGATATTATCCTGTAAAAGCCAAAATACGGCACTTGGAAAGTTTGTCGGCACATGCAGACCAAAAAGAACTTTTACTTTGGACAAAAGACATCAAGAATATTCCCGAGCGTGTATTTCTTATCCATGGTGAGCCTTTGGCACTAGATACGTTTAGAGTTAAATTCCGTGATGTTCATGGTTGGCAGGTTACTATTCCAAAATTGAACGATACATTGGAGATTTTGATATGATTCTTAGGTGGCTCAGTTAAGTAACCCTTGAGATGGAACTATTAAGGTTTCAATCAAATTAGTTAAATCTAAAAAGCCAGCTCATATAGATGAACTGGCTTGTTGTCGGGGTGGCAGGATGCCACGTATCGTTACAAACACTTGATTTTCAGTATTTTAATTACACATATCTAAATCAAATCCCTTTATGGACACTGGATTCATAAGTAACTTCAGAACGTATTGATTATGTGTTATTTACAGTATAAAAGTAAGGAATATTTACTTACGATTTCATTTAGCCGCTTTTAGTTACAAAAAGCACCGTTCCTTATCTTTAATCAAACAATTTTGAAACTCCTATTTCATAAATTGTAACAGAGTAAGGGTAAATTTTTGCCTTTTTTGTAACAAAGTCAGGGTAAAATGTGGTGTTGACATAACGTTAGGTATTTGGAAAACAGTTTTTAGTAAGCAATTCACTTGCGCCTATTTTTTTAATGAATATAGGTGTATGCGCTCATTTTTCTCAAACTGCACCTGTTTTTCATGGAAAAAGCTACCTGAAAAAGATGTTATTGTAAAGTACAGTTCAGTTCGGTTCAGTAATCAATGTACTTCCGCTATATATCAAAAGTCCTTAGAGCAAAAGTAATGTTAGCAAGTATTTCAATCATGATTTTCATCCATACTACAAAATAGCTGTATCGGAAGACAAATCAACCTATCGCCTTTCTAAGGCAGGATATTCTAGAAACTTTTTACTTCAAAAATAATATTGGTTTAAAAAAATTCATATACATAAACTTAAAGTTTATATATAGAGATAAAAATAAACCATACCTTTGAAATAGTTTAAAAATTATTATAATTATTAACTATGGGTTTAGAAAAAGAACAAAAAATAAACTCTCTTTTAAAAGTACAGCCATCGGGCATCGTGTACTTAACTTCATGGCTAACGCAAAATGGATTTTCTAACCAACTACTTGACAAGTATAAAAACAGTAACTGGTTAACATCCGTAGGAACCGGTGCAATGATACGTTCAGGTGATAATGTAGGTTATGAAGGTGCTATCTACGCACTTCAGCAACAAGCGGGGCTCTTTGTACACCCAGCAGGAAAGACTGCCCTTTCCTTACTCGGAAAAGCACATTACTTAGAACTATCACCAAGAAAAGTAGTAGTTTTTGGAGGAAAAGATGAAAAGTTACCCACTTGGTGCAAAACCCACGACTGGGGTGTACAATTGGATTACTACAGTTCTTCATTTCTTCCTGCCAACATAGGCCTTGTTGAAGTAGAACTAAAAACATTCTCAATACAAGTTTCAAGTGCGGCAAGGGCAATTCTAGAGTGTCTGTTCTTAGCACCAAAAAATCAGGAATTAGTAGAGTGTTATCAATTAATGGAAGGACTAAACAACCTTAGACCCAATCTTGTTCAAAACCTATTGGAGACCTGTACCTCCATAAAGGTAAAACGCCTGTTTCTATTCTTAGCAGAAAAAGCGAACCATAGTTGGGTAAAACATCTAAACATCGAAAAAATAGATTTAGGAAGTGGCAAACGAAGTATCGTAAAAAAAGGCGTTTACAATCCGAAATATAAAATCACGGTACCCTCAGAATTAGCAAATGGCGAATTATAAATCACAAGTTTCATTATTGCTAAGCGTACTTCCTGAAGTTGCGAAGGAAACCTGTTTTACACTCCATGGAGGAACCGCTATTAATCTTTTTGTACGGAATATGCCACGTCTTTCTGTGGATATCGATTTGACCTATATTCCTGTGGAGGATAGGGCAACATCTTTTTCGAATATCTCAATAGCATTATTGCGAATCAAAGCTACTATTGAAGCAGTAGTTCCCAACGTTCAGGTAATCCATAAAGAAAAAGAACTCAAACTTTTGATTGCAAACAGACAAGCACAAATAAAACTCGAAGTAAGTCAAGCCATGCGTGGCATTGTTGCACCAGCATCAGAAATGGAACTTTGTGAGAAAGCACAAAATGAGTTTGATGCGTTCTGCTCCATTCCAGTAATTTCCTTAGGTCAATTGTATGGAGGTAAAATTTGTGCAGCTCTTGACCGCCAGCACCCCAGAGATTTATTTGATGTAAAAAACCTATTACAGAATGAAGGGTTTACAAATGAAGTAAAAACAGGGTTTCTATTTTGCCTTTTGGGGAGTAAGCGACCTATTAATGAAATGTTGTACCCAAATTTACAAGACCAACGTGCAGCAATGGCAAATCAATTCGACGGAATGAGTGATGAAGCTTTTACCTATGAAGATTTTGAAGCTACCCGGAATTTGATTATTCAAACTATCAATGAGCATCTAACCGAGATTGACAAACAATTTCTATTAAGCTTTGAAAACGGCACTCCCGATTGGAGTTTATACAATTTTGAAGATTACCCAGCTGTACAATGGAAACTTCAAAACTTGCGAAAACTAAAAGAAAAAAATGCTGAAAAACACAGCGCACAGTTTAATAAATTGAAAATTAAATTTTCAAGAAATCCCTAAATAGCTATAGAGTTTAGCTGTTTCTTGTTCATTATATTTCGGGTATTTATCAATACTTACTTTCGCCTTTCTTATAATTAGGTGGTTTAACTACGTTCATATAATCCCAAATTTGGAATACACTACGCACTGGAAAATGGGATTGTGTATGTACATGCAGTTATGATGCATATGAAAAGTAAATCAAGAGAACAATTACTCGCCCACCAGCCTAGTCCCTATTTGAAATAGCCGCATAGAACAAAGGACAACTCTGACGAAGCTGCCCTTAGCATTATATCCAATAACCTTAATATTAATGAGCGAATTTTTGGTTTTAAGAATTGTCTTGAACCGCAGCGTCCGGTGCGTTACTCTTTACAGATGAAATACCGTTTTCCATAGCAGAAGTACCTGAATACATTTCACTACTCCCAATTACTTGACCATTAGAAGCCTTCAGATTAAAATAAGGACTACCATCTTTGGCTGTCTTTCTCTCATATTTGCTATCGTCCTGAGAATTCGTTCTAACCGAAGAAATTCCATTCTCGCAAGATGGCTTTGTCGTATAAGCTTCACTACTAAGAATCACTTGGCCATTTGAGGCCTTCAAATTAAATCTGAACTGCCCAGATTTGTCTTTTTTAATTTCAAATTTACCCATGCTATAGATTTTAAGTTCACATAAATTTAGAGATTTATTAGATAGCAATGCATTGGAAAAGTAAAACGTACTTTTTCTTCCTTCTCCCTATCCACAAAAATTGCCCGTTAGGGCATCAACTTCTGTTGAAAGCATACATCAATTATGATTTAAATTATATAGATAATGCCAATCAATACTAATATCCCCCAAATCTTACCATAACTTACCTGCGCACGGATCCTGTTGGATTTCTTTAGTGTTCCGGTAGATAAGCGTAAAGAAGAAATCCGATAGGGCGCACCCCTACCTTAGATTTGAAACGCTCTCTAACTAACCAGGTTTTTAATAAATTATAGGAGAATTAACCAATATTCTTGATTCATTTGGCACAAAACTACCTTTTCCCAGAAAGGAAAACAATAGGTCAAGGCTGAGTTGTATGTCATCCATTTTTCAGATTAATGAATGCAAAAAAATATACCAATCTACTATTTTGAACGAATAAATCAGGTCTTAATCATATTAGCAAATAAAAGAATTAATAACCTACTTATATTTGAAAAAAAATTAAAATGAAAAAATTTAAATTTCTATACTTGCTCTTAATTTTTCTTTCTCTATTTAATTGTTCAAAAGACCAAACTTCCGAATTAAATACGGCTACAAATCAACCACAAGCGCGAGAAGAACAATCAAAAGAACCAGATACGAGTACTGTAACTTATTTTACGGCAGAAGTTTCTCAAGAAAAAGATACGGAGATGACCGATGATTATCTTATTATACACGATAATAATGGTAAGCTGATAGACTTCCAATCGTTTGAAAAGGGAGATTCAATTAAGTTTAATGCGGACCAAGATAGCATAAGCATGACGTTCACCGTTACACAACTAACTATATTTAATAAAGACGAACCTAGAATCTTTGATCTGATTTCATATTCGGAAATAAACCGCAATAGTACTTGGAAAATCAGACCAAATTTTATTGATTTTAACAGTGATCAGAGTTTGACAGCTACTGGTTCCTTTAGAGTGGGCATAAGCGGTACTGAGTTAGCTGTTCCTTCCGCCTTTAAACTTACGCCAAGAGATAATGCTGGCATATCGAATTATTTTGGGAATAACCTAGAATCAGAAACAATATGGAGTACGTTCGTTAATCCTCAGATTTATGAAAATACCCAAGACTTCAGAATTACAAGTTATAATGATGCGGGAAGTTCAAAAGTCTTCATATTGGAAGATGTAATGAACAATGATTCATTTGAAATTGATTATGAAGATTTTACCGATTTTGACTCCTTTATTGATTTTTCAGGTTCTTCTTTAGGAAATACAAACATTGAATTTAGTGGCTATTCTAACCGAGATATTGATGTCAATTATTCGACCCAGTCCGGCAATTTGTTCCGGTTTAGACAACGGAGTCCAGGTATCGATTTAGACCCCGCATCTATCCAAATTGGATATCTAGATGAGGAATATACTTTTTATTCCTTCTTTGTTAATTACTTCTACGATTATGGATACGTAAGGAAATATTTTGGATCAACACCACCAAAGAGCATACGTATTTTAGATAAGCCTAATGTTAGCATAACAAATTCTTCTTTTGACAATTTTAGTTTTACTTTGGATTTAGACTACCTTAGAAGTTCTAGCGCTTGGAGGTACCTGAGGAACTCCGAATATGGCCAAATAACTTGGACCGTGCATGCAGCAGCCAATTCTTACCCAAAAATAAGAGAATTTCCTGAAGAGTTATTGGAAAAGTACCCTATAAGCAATATTGACTCTTTGGAATATGTTAATACTTCTTTTATGTTGGATTCCTTTTCTTATCCGGAGTTTATTGAAAAAACATTTGTTACTCAGGATATCGAAACCACCGTTAGAAACGAAGAAATCATTATTCTAGGTGGACAATAATTAACCGATCTATACTAATTATAGAAAGTTGAATCAATGGTTATAAAACAGTATAAGAAGAATAAGGGACAAAATAGAAGCAAAAACAGGATAGGTCGCAACCCTACTCTCGATTTGGAACACTATCCTTTTTTTTGGCCCACCTTTCAAAATCCTTATAGATTATAGGATGTTCATTAAAATACTCTCTTGCCCTACCAAAGCCTTCTACCCTAGCCTCCTTTACCGCATCCTGTATTTTCAACTCATAATTTATAAAATAATAGCCTAGATAACCAAAAGCAATGGTGTTAATACTTAAGTAGACATAGAGCAATGCAACTTCCCATTTAGGAGTCCATCTAGACTTTTCAATTTTCTTCAAGACTTCCTCCGTTCGTTTTTCATAGGATGTCACCGTTACCTTTTGCGCGTTGAAGAAATCCTTTAGAAGGGACTCCAACCTTGTGGTATCCGTCTGTATTTTTTGTTTGTTAAACCGTTCTGAAAGTTCTTCCAGTTTACCGATGGAATTGTTGAACCCAGCTATTTCCTGCGTAAGCACTTCCATAATTTCGTCCATTTTTGCCATAATCCTATAGTTCCATTCCTAATCCTATTGTTTTTTTAATGCTCATTTTAATGACCTTTTTAGCAAGGGTCAACGCCAGGTTTGGTGCTACGCTTACGGTCTTGCCCAAAAGGTTCAATGTGTTCTCTTTCGTTATTCGTTGTGTAACCGCTTTATCGAATTCGATTCGTTGCGCTATTCTTCCCATCGACATTGAACGGTGTACTTCACTTCCTTTCATCTTATGCCCTTTATACTCGAACCGGAATCCCTGAAGTTGGTTCTGTCTGTTGATACTGGGAATAACTTCCACTTGCTGTTGTTTCATGTTTTTGATATACTGGTCAAAGTCCTTCGGTTTCATTTCCGCGATAACCTTTTCATGCATTTGCCTTATTTCGGCTCGTATCTGTTTGTCCCTATCCAGTTTCTGTTGCTGCACCTCCCTTACGGTAGTCATTTCCAGTTGCCGTGCGACCCTTTCCGCTGCCAGTTGGCTCCGCTTGCCAATAAAATTATCCTTGTAGGCGCTACCATCGAACCCGATGCGGTTCACATATAAATGAATGTGTACATGGCCTTTGTCCCGATGCACGAATGCAATCGCCTGTCGCTGCTGTAATTTCATTTCCTTGACGAATCGTTCCGTGATTTCCCTGAGTTCCCTTTGCCTCAATTCCTTCCCGTCTTCTATGGTAGGGCTTAGCACAAAACTCAGGGTGTTCTTTTTACATCTGTGGTTCTGTGATTGTATGATCTTGAATTCCTCGGTAATCTCCTTGGGATTATCACCTGAAAGATATTCGCGATAGACCACTTCGGCCTCTTTTTCCTGATCCCATCCATAGCCCATGGAAGCTCCAGTATGCGATATTGATTTTCCCAAGCCTATCATTGTTTAAAACTTAATAGATGTAGCCGTATTTCGTTCGCCAATTGCACCACCTCCTCGGCCAGTTTAGGGTTTCGTTTTCGGTACATGTTTCCGATACGCTTAAAGTTGATTTCATATGTCGTCAGCATCTTGTACATTTCAATTTGTTCTTGTGTCAGGCGTTCAATAATTCGATCGTCGAAGGCGGCACGACGACAATACTCGCTGATGGAGAGTCCGCTCTTATCGGCCTTGACCCTGAGCAGTTTCTTCTCATAAATGGAACATCGAAATTGTACGAACTCCTTTTTCATTCTTGGTTTTATACTCTATTCTAAATCACCTTTATTAACAATTCCCATTACAGTAGCTAATACCTTAACCTGAATTAAAAACTGGATTACCTTTTCCTATTCTTTTGCGACCAACGGGAGCAAAAGCGAGATTTGTCATGACAATGACACATCTCGAATTCCTACTCAAAAGCATTATTACGCTGTATTCCGTTTTGCTTGTTTTCCTCCCCATCCACATACTTCCTACTATAAGTTTACTATCCCTGATCGGTATATTTTTAGTAAACTGTTATTTCTTCTTTCTAGAAAGTTGTTTATCGAATTTCCTATCCAAATACTCATCCGATAAGTTCGGTGCACCCAACAACCAGGCGTCGATTATATCCTTATCGAAGAACTTCTGGCGGATGTGTTTGTTACCGCCCATGGGAATCAACCGTAACTGGGTCAGTTTGTATATCTTACTTTTTGAGAGCCCCGTATAGGCTACAAGGTCATCTACGTTCATTACTTTCTTTTGATGCGATAGTAGCCCTTTTATATCCTTTAGGAGTGCTATCATGTCGTTCTCGGTTTCCATAGGTACATGCTTTAAACAGTAGCCAAAAATGTGGCTACCTGTGTTACAAATGTGTGATGCAATGTAAATGGATGAAAACAGATGGAAGGGCAAAAAGGGGAAATGTACCCCATAACTTTTTCAATTATCCCCTAAAAAAGCGAAGAACGAGTCGATAAGTTTCTCGAATTCCCTTCCTGGAGGATAGTCACTATACTTTTTTGAAAGTGTCCTAGAAGATATCAGGTTTCCCTTATGGTACACTTTTGCGGATTTCTCAAAAGTTTTCAAGCGAAGACCTTGTTTGAATTGCTTGAACTTTTCTAATATATATTTCAACTGGGGTACGGTGCACTTAAAATAGAGAGCGGACTCGTGTTCGTCAAAGTCGAGAATGAGGACATTATAAAAATCCGTAAAACTTGTCAGGTCTTCGTCCAAGAATTCATATTTGGTCAGTGAACCGTATATCCTTCTTAGGATACGTTCGTTGAAATCCATATTGAAACCGACCAATTTCATGGAAGGGTTCCTATACCGATTTCGCAGCTTGACCCGGTAAGCGTTCATTATGGAACTTATGAAAACTACAATGACAAAAAAAACCACCGGAACGAGCGCAAGCCAAAATTTTCCATAATCCCGATAAAGATCAACAGCCATGTAGATAAACATGATACCAAAAAGGATTATACTTAGTATAAAACTGTTGTTCCCCCTTTTTACAAAGGAGGTATAGTCCTCGTTGACCTTGGCTTTCTTATCATACAAGGCTACCATCCAACTGGCGATATGGTCGATTAACTTTTTCAATTCCCCTAGAGCTTGATTTCAAGATAGTTAAAAGAACCCGGGCACTTTTATCTTTTCGATGTCAGGGGGTATAAACGGGACAGACGAAACCCAGGTTTTTGTGGGTGGGGAGAGGAAAGGTCAAGCGGCCTTTTCGCCGCTTGTTCTTTCGCGCGGTTCCGAGGGGGTCGGAAAAACTGGAACGGAAAGACTCCCCAAGCGGACCGGCAGAGCGTGTCCGCATGGGAAGGATTGGAGTGGAAGGGTTTTTTGACTTCCGCAGGAGTATAGAGCCGAAATACCAGCCATATTACCAAAATCAAAGTAGACAATAGATATAAGTTGTTGTTATTAAAACAACAATTCTGACAAAAGATTTCTAAATGCTCTATAAACTCTCAATATCGTTAACATTTAATTTCATGAAAAAAATATCGAATTTTGAATACTAAGGTTTAACTATATTTAAACAGTTCTTTAAAACTAAAAAATATCCTTTCCGCAACACTTAAATCCTCTGTTATAATTTCAGCGTTTCCTAACATCTCCTGCTCGAAACCTATGTCCAAATCATAAGATGTAAGTGTTTTCTTTGGAAGTGCTACGGAAATTATATAGTTCCCTTGTGCATCGGGGGAAATTGAGATATTCTTTACCACTCCTATCAGCATTCCATATTGTTGGTACGGATAATTATCCACTTTAATCAATACTTTCTGTCCAGTTGTCACCTTTCCTGCATTTTGAGATGGAATTGAAAGCACCCCTAGTATATTTGGATTGGTTGTGGGTAATACGGAAAAAATAATATCACCACTGTTCACGTACTGATTAACGCCCCAATATTCTCCGAAGCTTACGATTCCTTTAGTTGAAGAGGAAAGTACATAATTTCTTTCCCAGTCTCCAATCGCCCTTTTCAAAGCATTGAATGATTGAGATAAATTCCTCAAGAATCTTGTATCATCTTCCTGACTGTTGATAGCCGTAGTTTTAAGTTGCCGATTTGCCAAGGAAATGGCTTCACGCATTTGTGATATGGAAATTGCCATCTCACTTAAATTTCTTTGGATTTGAATGGATTCCAATTCCTTTGCCTCAAATTCCTGCTGAGAAATTACACCCTTGGCATAAAGTTGTTTATAGCGGTCAAAATCAACTTGCTTTATCTTGGATTCCTGTTCCAGCAGTAATTTTTGATTGATTTGGTCAACCAATCGTATTTTGATTTCCGTCAATGATTCTTTATTTCCTCTAAGTTGGTTTCTATAGGGCTCAAGCTCTTGCAACAGCGAGTAGTCAACATAACTCTTTTCAAAATTACTATAGGCGTTTTCGATATCGCCTAATAAAAGATATGCGCTCTGTTGAATTGGAAATTCAAAATTCTTTAGCTTAAAATCCAAGGTATCCATTATCCCCTTCAAGTATTGAACATCATCAAAATCTGCGTTATTCTCAATAATAGCAAGAGTCTCACCAATATCTACCGTATCTCTATCAGCGACAAATATTTTGTCAAGTTGTCCAGTATATCTAGCTATGACTTTTTCCGTTGGCTCCTCTGTAGTTATTAAGACCTTGGCAGATACAAAGTCTGGATAGCTGACTATGAATGAAAGTGCGACCACGATTATAGTGAAGATAAAAATAAGGGTAATACCCCAACGCACTATCCAAGATGGTGGGTTTGTCAAGATTTCCTGTACTTCCTCAGATCTTAAGTTTAAATCGGTTTGTGTCGAGATTTCAGGCATCAGTTTTACTTTTTATTGACTCCAACTGTAGTTGATTTTTTACCAAATTGTAATATATCCCACCTTTCGCTATTAAGGAATTATGATTGCCCACCTCCTTTATCTTTCCTGCATCCAGAACAACAATTTGATGTGCATTTTTAACCGTACTAAGTCTGTGGGCAATTACAATAGCCGTTCGATTGGTAAAGAAAGAATCTAAATTGTTCATTATTATTCGCTCGTTCTTAGCGTCCAACGCAGATGTTGCTTCATCGAAAAACAAGAAATGAGGATTTTTATAAACGGCGCGTGCTATAAACAAGCGCTGTTTCTGTCCAGTGCTAACCCCAATTCCTTCATTACCAATTTTTGTGTTGAAGCCTAATGGCAATGATTTTATGAAATCATAAATATTCGCCACTCTTACAGCTTTTAAAAGAAGTTCTTCGTCTATACTGTCTGATCCAACTGCAATATTTCCAGCTATTGTGTCATTAAATATATAACCCTCTTGCATGACCACTCCACAATTATACCTCCATGTTTTAGGTGATATGTCCGAGAGATTAATGTCGCCGTAACTAATGGTGCCCATTTCAGGTTCATAGAACTTTAAAAGTATTTTCATAAGGGTTGTTTTGCCACTTCCACTGGCACCGACAATAGCTGTGGTCTTATTAGGTGGAATTAACATAGTTAACCCTTTTAGAACATTTTCATCACTACCGGCATATCTGAAGGTCAAATCCTTAATACTAATACCAAGATTTAAATCTATCCTTGAAGTGTACATTCTTCCTTGTCTCTCCTCATCTTCCTTATCATGAATTTCTCCAAGTCTTTCTAAGCTAATCTTTGCATCTTGTGCCGCCCTGATAAAGCTAACTAATTGGGTGATTGGAGCATTTAACTGACCGATGATATATTGAATGGATAGCATCATACCCAAGGTAATGGAGCCTTCAATGACCAATACTGCAGACATGAAAGTTATAAATATGTTCTTAGCTTCGTTAATGAAAGATGAGCCTACTTCCTGTGTCTGTTCCAAAGCAAGATTTTGCATATTAACCTTAAACAAACGAGCCTGCACGAATTCCCATCCCCAACGCTTTTGTTTTTCAGCATTGTGCATTTTTATCTCTTGCATGCCACTTATTAATTCGATTACCGTACTCTGTTCCATGCTAAGTTGAGCAAATCGTTTGTGGTCTAATTCTTTTCTTCTTTTTAGGAAAAATAAAATCCAACCAACATAAATAAGGCTTCCAATTGAAAATATTAAAAAAATAGAGAAATCATAATATATAAGAACTGCTCCGAAGACGATTAAATTTGCCAATGAAAACAAAGTACTCAAAGTTGACCCAGTTAGCAACTTTTCAATACGCGAATGGTCACTTATTCGTTGCATTATGTCACCAGTCATTCTAGTGTCAAAATAGGCAATAGGAAGATTCATTAATTTAATGAAAAAATCAGAAACAAGAGAAATGTTAATGCGAGTACTTAGGTGTAGTAAAATCCAGCTACGAAATACCTCTACACTGGTGCGGCCTAAAAAAAGCATTATTTGTGCCAAAAGAATGAGATAAATAAAATTGATATCCTGGTTTTGAATACCGACATCGACAATGCTCTGGGTCAAAAAAGGAAAAATTAATTGTAGTAGGCTACCTACAACAAGTCCAATGCATAATTGTATTATGAGACCTTTATATTTAAACAAATATTGGTAAAGAAAAAGAAACGATCTCTTATCCATATTCTCCCATTCCAACGTTCTAAACTTAGGGGTCACATCCAGAAGAAGTGCAATTCCTTCTTTTGAGGCTTCAGTCGCATTATTACCTATCCAATTGGTTATAAACTCTTGCTTAGTATAAGTAATAAGTCCATAAGCTGGATCGGATATATGAACTATATCATTTTTTATTTTGTAAACAACCACAAAATGTACCTTATTCCAATGGACTATTAAAGGTAACGGAGCCTCTTTAAGCTTAATGAAATTCATTTTTAAGCTAAGAGATTTGAAACCTATAGCTTCCGCTGCATCACTTATTTTCATTAAATTACTACCTACACGGGTCGTTTCTGAAAGATTCCTGATTTCGCGCAGTGAGATAAGTTTGCCATAATGCTTTGAAATAATACGCAAACAGGTAGGACCGCAATCTTTTGAGTCAGGTTGACGATAGAATGGAAATAATTTCTTCAAAAATGAATCAATTAAAATGAGTTCTAGATACGGCTCCGGTTTGAAGTTGTAAACAGCGTCATGCCGTAGAAAAAGAATACTGGTATATCAGCTATAATAAGTTGATATACCAGTATTAGATAGTTAATAGCAATAATCTACGCTACTACCCTGCGCCCCGGCGCAATAAGAGGCTGCATTAGAACAGCTTGAAAAATTGTACACTACTTGACTCCATGAAGCTGTGCACTTTAATGTTGCTCCACCAAGAACTTTCTTTTGTTCGTTCTTGCTTAACTCAATACCTAGATTCAACTTTTTCATAAGAAATTAATTAAAAGGTTAATACTAAATTAAAATTCAGTCATAAGTTAGCGAATTAACGTTAATAACTATAAGCAAATTCTTACAAATATAGAAATATTAACATATAATGCATCATGGCATTATTAAAGAGAAGACTAGAAAAGTATATCCTAGTCAATCAAAAACAAAGTTATAGGTCAACGAAACAAGAGGACTGTTCAGTATGGAAAGCTCAAAAGCACCTAGGGGACTATCCCCAAAAATTTCACCGTTCTCGCCACCGTTCCTTTGGGTGTAGTATATGCTGTAGGGGTTTCTTCTTGCGTATAGATTATACACGGTAAAGGTCCAATCACCGGACCATCTCTTGGTTTTACTTTTAACGCCCCTGATATTCCAAGAAAAATCGAGTCGATGATAGGTAGGCAGCCGGGCATTGTTCCGCTCCAAAAAAAGCGGTGTATCTATACCTTCGATTTCTACAACACCATTGGGAGCGGTATAAGGTCTACCTGTCTGAGCCGTGAAATTAAAACTTAGGGTGTTGTAGGGATTGGACTCTAAATTAATAGTAGCGTTGAATACATGCGTTCTATCGAAATCGGAGGCATACCATTCATTGTTATTGATTCTATCCCCTGGCTTCTCAATTTGCGAGCGTAAACGACTTCTTGACCACGTATAGTTCATCCAACCATTGATAGTGCCCTCTGGTTTTCTTAAGCTGAATTCAGCTCCATACGCCTGTCCTTCGCCTTGTACCAGATCCCGGTTTATGGTTTCGCTCAAAAAGAATTCGGCCCCGGGCTTATAGGTCAAAATATTATCCACCTCCCTATAATATCCTTCGAGACCAAGCTGAATGGCATTGTTGTTTAAATTCTTATATATTCCGAAACCATAGCTATCACTTACCTGTGGCAGTACCGTAGGATCGGAGGTCTTCCATCGAGATGTGGGCACGGGCGTGGTATTGTTATAAATGTTCTGTAGGTATTGGTTCAGTCTGGCGTAGCTGGCCTTCAACGAAGTAGTTTCGCCTAGTTTCAGGTTTAGTCCCAGTCTTGGTTCCAGGCCGTTGTAGGTTTTTACTCCCGCGCCTTTTTCAAATTGCGTTGTACCCAACAACTCCCCACTGAAATCATCGAACGTATTTTGTGTATAGGGTCCGACAAGTACGAAGTGGTTGAAACGAAGTCCTGCGGAAATTGAAAGTCGTTCAATCGGTGTCCAATTGACATTACCATAGCCTGCGAATTCATAGCTAATTTCATTTTCCAAGGAAATCGGGAGTACGTTTTCGGCCGATCCGGGGTCAAGCGCACCCGGGCCAATATTGTAACGGTTGACCTGCCCTCCAAGATAATACTCCATAGTAGGACTCCGCTTCTTTGAAAATTCCGAAATGAGACTTAGATAATTAATTTTTGAGCTGTACTCCACCTCATTATCGCTATCACGCTCTGGAAATATAATTTTGGGACTGTAGTCACTTGCGACCACTATAGTCCTTAGATTGGAATTGTCCTTAAAACTATGGGACCAGTTAACAGTTCCGTTAAGGGTCATGAAATCGTATTGGTTGCTCTCGGCATTTATATTCTCAACAGGTGTCACCAGATCCAATTGGTAAAAATCCTTGGAAAAGAATCCGGTAAAGGTTACTTGGTCGTTCTCCGTAGGAAGATAAAGGAGTTTCACTGTGCTATCGTAGAACCTGGCCTTGGTATTCTTTAAACGCTCTGAAAAAATGGGTAATAAAAAATCGGTCACGCCGGCCCTTACTCCGGCCAGTAGCATTAATTTATCCTTAATAATGGGGGTTTCTATATTCAAACGACTGGATACCAGACCTATGCCGCCACTAAGCTTCAACTTATCCACGTAGGGATTCTTGACCTTGACATCTAACACGGAGGTCGCCCTTCCCCCGTACCGGGATGGAATGTTGGCCCTGTAGAGATCGGATGATGAGATGACATCGGGAGTGAATACGGAAAATAGTCCGAACAGATGGGTAGGATTAAAAATAGGGGCATAGTCATAAAGAATGAGATTCTGATCTAGGGAACCTCCACGCACGGTAAGACCATTACTGATTTCTCCAGCATTGTTCACCCCAGGGAGGAGGGTCATTGCTCTAAGTACATCAAATTCGCCTACTGCCGATGGAATCTTTTTTAGTTCTTTTGATGTTAGCCTTAAAACACCCATTTGGGGCAGGGTAAGGTTTTCGTTCTGGGTCCTTGCCTTGACGATGACCTCTGAAAGCATTTCTTGTTGCTCCTTAAGTTCAATTTCTAAGAATATATTCTTGTTAAGTTCAATTTCACGAACCTCGGTCGCAAAACCGATATAGGTGATGGTAACGCGATAGTTATCGGATGGCAGGGAAATAGCGAACAGGCCCTCATTGTCGGTAAGCCCGCCACAGGAACATGGGTCTATAGCAATCTGGGTATTGGCCAATGGTCTGCCCATAGCTGTTATTTCAAGAGAAAGATCAAACCTTTGGGATTGGCATGCATATCCGTAAAACAGGAACAACACTACTATAATGCGGAAATTCTTATTCATTTATATAATGTTGCTTATAATCAATTTTCCCTTCAATTTTCAATCCACCCTTCGGGTTCAATACTAGTTCTAAATCTACTCTCTATACAGGGGGCAGAAGTAACGGGTGAAGCAAACTCTTCGAAACTAAATTGTGGAGGAGGATCAATCTCATCTTCCACAATATCCGTCCGTTCAATAAAAATAGACTTGACGGTATTGGAAGCCGCCGTGAATCGGCCTAGAACCACCTCTTTATCATCCATTGTATTGAATACGTTGCCTATTACGGCAGAAGGAGGCGGCGCATCAAAATTACCGTTATTATCGATAATATCCTGTAATCTTCTATAGTACTGGTAGGCATCAAAGGATAGTGATAACTGTTCTAACGATACAACGATATTTTCATTCGTATATAACGGAATCTCTGCCGCAGGATACTTCTCGACGAATGTACCATTCGTAAATTTATCATCTAGAATTTCAATAGATTCATTGTAGCGAATGGTCCAGCAGGGAGTTTCGCAACCGTAAGTATAATATGGAGGTCTTGGATTAACTCCAGGAGGAAGAGGAAACACAGTTGGTGGATTTGTTTCACATTCACCATTTCTAAAAATAGCATTGTCGCAAACTTCACATAAAATTAGTTTCTCATAAGAACGAAATCGCCAGAGATAATAATTCTTATTTATTGCCGGTTCATCGAAACTGACAACTACCTTATGCCCTGGCACAAATTTACCAGAATCCTCCCTGAAGAACAGCTCTTTTTCAAATGTCGCAGATATCTCTTTTATGGGTACTTGATTGACAACTGTTTCTGGCAAGGACTTATAGGTGCTACCGTCAATTAAAGTGACATTCAATTCCCAAGTTTCCCCTGTGTTGACAACAAAGTCATCTGGTGCAACATAGGTATCTGTTTGTTCTTGTAAAGCCACTGATTCCCCCGAGTCAAGATTGTCAAAAGTGACTATAGCCCCTTTTTGAAATATGTTTCTGTAGATTTCGAATTCATTACTGCTCCTTTGAATATTGATAAACGAAGAGCCAATGGTTGAGCTTGCTTGCCCCTCAATTATAATTAAACCTTCCTCAAATTGAAATTCAGGTGCGACAGGGTCGATACAGCTAAGATTAATCAAAAAAAGGCAGAAATAATATGAAAATAGAATTCTTAATCTACAAAAATTATACATTCGTCAAGATTGTTACTTGATTTTTATTTCTAAATATAACCATAACAAATCAGACTTTGGAAAATATAACATAATTAGACCCGATTTTTCCATAAAGCTATTTGAAGATTTGCACTAGAAAATTTTTTCTAGAAGATTTACGATAATTAATACAAGAGAAGTACATAACTAAATTTATTTTAAAATAAATTTAGTTATGTACGCCATCTTACAATCAATAACAGGATATCAGGTAGGTGACACCTGGTTCAATTGATGCGCAATAAGAGGCGGCATCTTGACAATGCACCCATGGGTTATTTGCTCCATTGGAACAAATGGCTCCTCCGCCAAGAACTTTTTTCTGTTCGTTCTTGGTCAATTCTACACCTAAATTAAGCTTGCTCATAATATATAAATTTTAAGTTAGCTTGAATCTATAAAATTATTTATATTCTTACAAAATTAATATGTTAAAACTTACATTTAATGTTTCTTTTTCTGTAAATAATTGATTATTAAAAATTAATCTTACTCAATACCTTCACCAGTTCAAAAAGTAAATACTTAAATTACCGAGATTTTAATAGAGGTAGATAAGTTAAATTATGAAAACAACAACTAACGGATATACTAAATACGGGTACAAATTACCTGCTCTTGCAAATGAGAAAATTTCGAAAGGTATGATTAGAAGATTAAACCTCATGTTTAAATGCCATTTTAGCAAGTTTTTCAAACGTAGCTCTAATTCCTAGATGAGATTCTAATGATAAAAGAAGCAAAAATTGTATTAAACTCAACGTATTCAAGCAAAGAACGCTCAAGTTTTTGTTTAATCGCAAGATTTTTCGGCGAACACATTATGGCTACGGGACAAAAAAAACGAAAAATGAATGAAAAGAGATTATAACTGCCTAAAACCAAGGCGGGTTTTAATGTTAGAAAAAGTTTAAATCATTTGTAATACTATCAAAACAATATCAAGACCACTAGTTCAGGTTAATTTTAATAATATTAGCATAAGCTAATCGTTTAATGACATCAAATACTAATTGCTGGTATGAATGGTTGTAAATTGTAATATCCTCTTCAAAAAATCTACAAACTTTATGCAATGTTTGTTTTATAGTACTCTCATTATCAATACATTTTAAAACAGTACTATCAATACCATCATGATAAGTTTCGTGTATTTCAAGATTAATAAGGTTGTAGCTCAAGGTAACACAATAGCTAGCTTCTTTTGTTATGAAAATTTCTTCTAACTTTTGATGATTAGATGTTTCAAAAATTGATTTCCAATTCCATTTCAAATCTAAAATTTTAACTCCTTTTACCAACTCAATCTCATAATTCATCCAATCTTGCGTTAGCTTTAAGTTCGAAGTTTCTTTATATCTATCAAACTCATCTATATGTATTGCTTCACGTTTAACCTCGTCAAAAAGCAAAAGAAGTAATTTATTGTTGAGACCATCAAGTTTGAATATCTCTTTGAGTTGTTGCGGAGCATTTTTATTCTTTACCGTTTTCAACAGTTCATCATAAGAATTGACAGCGACGTTGAAACATGTTTCAAGTGCTTTGATTGATCTTTTATAATGCAAAAAAAAATCAGGTTTTCCCAATTTCAAAATGTCATTATCAATTACTTTTTGAGGGTTTTCAGAATTTTGAACATTTGTATAGTTATTAAATTTAATGAAATCATACAATCGCATACGTAGTGGTATGTGATGTGCCTTCATTATATTTAAGATTCGATAATAATAATCAGGAAATTCTAAATGCAAGCGTCGGGCTAGATGATCTAATATAAAAGGTAGCCTTTTACAGCCGCCCACAAGGTGTACCATTTCAACATTTGGCACGTCTGCAAAACGAATATAATCTTGATACAATGGATCTTCTACTGGCGCGCTCATAAAGTATGCTGTTGGCACACTTTCGCTCAGAGATAGGTAATACAGAGAAATCTGCTCGATTAAAAAATTAAGTCCTCCCGTATTTACCGTATTTAATTTTGTGGAATTTGTTTCAATAAAGTTAAAAGCTTCCGTACAGTATCTTTTAATAAAATCAATATTCGAACCTCCAATAATGCCTGCATTACTTGCAAAAATACTTTTATGACTGTGTACCCCTTTTAAATGCTCGGGTATGTAATCAAAGTGTTGTTGCACTTCTTCTAAAATTTCTTGATTGAAAAAAAGATTTTGTTCAAGATTAGATGCTATGAGTTCAGCATCTAGTAAAGATTTAGGGAAACGTTTCCAAAGAAACACGTCACCGTCTATATGGATAAAAGGTTCTTCCTGTATCCCGTAAGTATAAATTTTAGCAAGTGAAAAGAGTTTTGGGTGTATTTCAACAGATTCATCAAATGTCACATGAACTTTAGTATATGGTAACATCAAAATATCAATCAATATTTTTTTACCTACTTCGTCAGTATAAAGTTCCACTTCATCATAATGTCTTCTTAAGAGCAGGCAACTATAAGCCCAAGACATCCAATGATACTCAGCAGAAAGCCATCCACCTTTTATTTCTAAAGGAGACTCATAAGCTGTTGCGCCACTCCAAAAAGTTTGAATGATTCTCATTATAATGATTTATCGCACATTAATGTACGAATATTATTATATTTTTATGTAAGAATTAAACAACTATAACTATCCAATACTGCCCAATATGGAGTTTTATCGAATCGCCTACGACTTTCTCACGCTATCGGGTATCAATTTGAGCCTGGATTATTTTCGAGAACGTCTTGAATCCCACCCACAGTATCCCTCATTAATATCTCTTACCGATATTCTAGACGAATTTACTGTTGAGAACTATGCTTTGAGTATAAGCAAAGAAAAAGAATGGAGACGACTGGATTTTCCTTTCCTTGCTCATATCATCTCAGGTAATGGACTAGTAGATTTCGAAATAATAACAGAAATCCCAAACGAATCTGAGTTCTTAAACAAATGGACCGGTATTGTACTTCTACTTGGGAATCAGAAGACTATTAAACACAAGGAACATAATGACAAATACAAAGAAGAGAAATTAGAAAAAAGTATAACACTCAGTATAACTCTGGTCTTACTATGTGTATTAGTGGTAAATCAACTACTCAATTTTGAAACTGTAGTGTTTATTCACTTTATGTTATCATTAATTGGGTTTGGATTATCATATCTAATCATTAGTAATAGTCTAGGGCTAAAAAGTAATATAGGTGATCTATTTTGCAAGATTGAAGAAGTTGGATGCAACAAAGTCTTAAATTCTCGACTTGGAAAATTTGGAGGAAATACTGGGTTAGGAGACATCGTTGCAGTTTTTTTTGCGAGTATTATTATTTATTTGTCCTTTACGAATGACCTTGTAGCAGCAGAGAGCCTTTTGCTGTTACTTGTTGTTCTAACACCGGCTCTGGTATTCACTCCTATTTCTATTATTTACCAGTGGCAATTGAAATCTTGGTGTAGATTATGTTTAGCGGTCGTATTATTGATTTGGATACAATACGCTAGCCTACTTTGGTATTTTTTCGTTTCTGGAACGTATAGTCTAAATATTTCTCGGATATCACCTGAGACTTATGTTCTATTCGGTGTAAGCTTATCCCTAGCAGCAATTTGGCTTATTATCAAACCATTGATAATTCAAAATAAGGAAGTTTTATCTCAGAGAATACGCATTAGGAAATGGAGGCAAAATCCAGATTGGTTCAACGCCCTTTTGCCCCTACATAAACAAATTGACGATTCATATTGGGAGAAGGAAATTAAGTATGGAAACCCTAATGGTGTGTTACAAATAATTGTGGTAAGCAATCCATATTGTGAGTTTTGTTCCATAGCACATTCTGAATTGAATACCATTCTAGAGAAGCATCCAAATGATATCGGTGTTCGAATCAGGTTCGCGATTAAGTCATTTGATATTGAGGATGAGAATTACAAAGCGGTATTTCAAATTCTTAGGTGTTATGAAAATTTTGTTTGGAAAAACAAATCAGATATGCATAATCTAGATATAAAGAATATCATTGACCATTGGTATCAATATAAAAACCTTTCGAAATGGAAATTTGACCTCCATGATAGGACGAACTACGAAGACATAGACAAGTTAGTTAAGAAGTCTATAAATTGGTCTAATAATATGGGTATAACTCAAACACCAGCTTTTTTCATCAATGGTTATGAAATGCCTAACCCTCATACCTTCAAAGACCTATTTTTATTTGTTTCTGATTATATCGATATTTTGAAAACCAAAGAAAAGTCAGCTCTGTGAAAATGAATAATTAAAGTAAACATATGTTGTACCTATGCTGCACCCACTAAAACAAAGCCAGTCAATCTCTTGAATGGCTTGTTTTCATTAGACCCCGATTGGGCTCGAACTAAGGACTCCCTGATTAAAAGTGGTTGTAACTTTATAATTCGATAGAGTAGCAATATACCCTGAGAGTGCTTTTCTGCTAAAATGTGGTTTTCATAAAGTCCTTTACTACTATGAATTAGAAAACTTAAAGCAGAATCTTCGAGGTGCCTTGCTTAACAGTCCTTTGTTTCATTGTATGCATCAAATTCTGCATATCCTCCCCCACTTTCTTTTCCACAACCCGTGCATAAATTTGAGTAGTAGATAATTTGGTATGGCCCAAAAGCTTCGAAACCGTTTCAATGGGCACTCCATTTGAAAGTGTAATCGCTGTAGCAAAAGTATGTCGGGCTACGTGAAAAGTTATTTTTTTACGAATTCCACAGGCGTTCGCAATATCCTTTAAGGTTCGATTAATCATAGGGTTACTATAAAGGGGTAGCAATCTGCCATTCTCGAACAAATCAGTATTATCTTTATACTTATAAACAATTTCCTTTGCCCTTGGTAATAGCGGAATCTTTAGAGGTTCATCAGTCTTTGTTCTTTTGGTATAGAGCCAATCGTTGCCGTCCATACCTTTTACTAAATGGTCGACTTTTAATTCTTGTACGTCAATAAAAGATAGCCCTGTGTAACAGGCGAAAATGAATAAGTCTTTGATATGTTGAGTACTTGCCGCTTTAAATGTGGTTTCATCTATTACATTCAACTCGCGTTCTGTCAAAAATTGGCGTTCCACTTTTTCAAATCGTAATTTGAAATTGATAAAAGGGTCTTTTTCAAGCCACTCCAACTTTACGGCCAATCTTGACATCTTCTTAAGACGCTCCATGTGTTTCATTGTACCGTTGTTGGCACAGCCCATTCTTGTCTTTGGTTTATACTTTCGTATGTATTGCTCAAAATCAACAATGAAACCGTAGTTCAGTTTCTTAAGGGGCAAGTCCTCGATACCCATTTCCTCTTTCAAGAATTCTTTTATACAGCGTTCGGTGCTATAGTAGTTTTTCATCGTACCTTTTCTAAGTACGGTAATCATAGCTGTATTATGATATATTATCAAATCTAATAGTGTTTTCCCCCTTTCATCCTCACCTAAATATCTTGCCTTTATTCCCGCAGAAGTAATGTCGACTTCCTCTTGTAAAAGTTGTCGATGTGCTTCATGAAGTCCTGTAAAAACTTGGTCTAAATACTTGTTTAATGAGATAACGTACTTGGAAAATCCCTTCCCTCTTTTGCGTTTTTCGTCCCAAAGGGACACCTGCAATTCCCGATTTAAACTGAATTCGGCTCTTTTACCGTCTACGGTTATACGTGCATAGAGTTTTAATTTACCTGTCTCTTTATTGAGTTTTCGAGTGACAAATACCACCGATAATCTACTGTTTTCTAACATGTTACATAGCTTTAAATTAGTAAATAAATAGTAAAAAACACAAAGTCAATTACCTTCAAAAGCTACTTCAATGTACAAAAAATACTATTGTTTGTAATTCCCGATTTGGACACCAGAGCGGTATTTTTATATGGTTTCATGAGGTTTCATCTGAACCCCTTAAAAACATAAAACGTTGCAAATCAGGTGATTTGCAACGTCATGCAACTAGATGAAACTAGTTAAGTCGGGGTGGCAGGATTACAACCTCACCACATACTTAATTATATATCAATTAGTTACGAATTCAAAAACTTAACTGTTGACCGATTTGTTGACGGTATTTTAAATGAACTTATAGTCAGATGACTTACTTTCTAATTACTTAAAGATACCTTTTTAATATCATAAAAGGATAATCAATATTTAGTTTATCAAATTATTGGTATCAAATGTTCACAAAATAAGAACGCGTTCACCCAGTAATAAAAAATTAACTATAGAATTATTCATATAAAACAATAGCATTATACATTCTTAAATAGGTAAGATAAGAAGGTGTTGAATTGACAATGAAAATTTATGGCTTAAAAACTAGTATTAGGCTTGTTAGGGGTGATAAACGTATCTTAGTGATGACATTAGTTCTCTTAGAGACCCTGAAACAGTGGCGAGACCATTACATTCACTACTAAAAAAATGTAGCTGTTCCCTACATTATGATAGGCCATTCAGCCCAAGAGTCTCAAATATTGATATCAACAAAATTATTTCCAACAGAAGTTTAGGCTATGTTTTTAGTAGATTCTATTCACCCAAAAATATCGTAAGATATAATGCTCCAGCAAAACTTCGTTTAAATACAAAGTTTATCTCGCCAGTATAGAACTAATAGCAATTACATTTAAACTGTGAATCTTTTCATTATATTATAAATAATTCAGTATATCATAGTATGCACCAGTACTACCGGAAGAAATGAATCAGAGTATTAAAAATGGATTTCAAAATGGGAAATCATTTAGAACTTATAAAAAAACAGAATATTACTATACAACAATTTCGCTTCTGGGAAAGAAAGAGAACTTAAGTGATTTGCAATAAGTAGAGCACATCTGAAATGAAAGCCATACTCGAGACCTTGTTGAGTTCTATGAATACAGAATTTTAGTTCTTTCTTTAAAATCCACAAGATTTCACATTATAAGGCACTGACAATATTATTTAGAGACAGCTTTACTGAAATTAAAATAGCTGGAATAAATTTCCCCATATTCTAAATTTTACAATTCAACTAGCCTTAACGATGGTCTAGCATAAATAGCTCTATTGGAAGGTAGATTAGATTGATATTGCACCCATATAAATTTAAAAAACAGAAAGATGAATAAATTAACTCTTAAACAAATAATAATACCGTTAGTGACCCTAGCCATTATTTGTTTCATGTACTTTGGGCCAATCACTAGAACAGTATTTGAAAATATAATTATCTCCATAATCATCATTATAGCTAATTATATAGAATATAAAGGAAAACCATTTTCGGCACTTGGGTTTCAACGTGCAAAATTCAATGCAAAAAATCTCCTTTTAGTCGCACCACTAGTGGCATTTGGACTTTTTGCCTTTTACGTTTTTGCTTTGGTTCCGGCAGTTACAAAAATCACAGGAGTTGCTCCAGATTATTCAAGCATGGCCCAAGTCAGAGGAGATTTACCAACGGCAATGATTTGGTTATTGATATTATGGGCCACCGCAGGGTTTGGAGAAGAAATTATTTTCCGTGGTTATTTCCAGCGACAGTTCGTCAAATTCTTTGGAGACAGCAAAATCAGTCTTGCCGCTTATATTCTAATATTTTGTGGCTTTTTCGGATATATGCACATGCAACAAGGAATTACAGGACAACTAGTTGCCGCATCCACAGGAACTCTATTTTCCATAATATTCTACAAGCGCGACTACGATTTGTGGTTTATGATTATGGTTCATGGATTTTTTAATACACTAGGTCTACTTAGTTTCTACTTTGGATTAGCTTAAACTTAATAACTAAGTTAAATAGCCTATTTATTCATTTATTTTGCAACCATACTTCTTATAAACAAAATCCAAATAGTTTGAAAAAGAGTCACTTGTTTGAAACGTAATGAAAAATCATAAAGACATTTACAAACTATATATAATAAATAGTGGTTTATTATCTCAGTTAAGTCAGTGGTATAAATTTTCCATCAGGATAAAATTTCACTAAAATAAAACTGAATGGTGTTAAATTAAAACCTATCATTTACGAACACAAAAAAATTCCTGAAATTCGAATGTTCTTTGATTTTAACCATTATAATACCTCAGCAAATTTTGTTAATACAAACTATAAATATAGCTCTGTTCAATCTGAAATATTGGTGATAACGGATTAAACACAAATATAATTCTAACAATTCAACATAGCTATACGAGGATTGAACCTAAAGTTATTTTATAAACGACTCAAAGGTTTAATATTTATACTGACTTTAAATTTTATTATTATTAAATCTAAAAACTTGTGAGATTAAGAATTATAATAACGCAAACAAAATACTAAAAAATCTTGTTGAAAAAATTCCCAATAGAATGGTAATAGATAAAAAGAAACGTTTAAAATATCTAGGATTCAATGATTTTTGGTTTTCGGTAATAGGTATACTTATTTTAAGTTTTACCGCCTCCTATATTCTTAATGATTTTTCAAAGCTTACTACGATTGAAACAATTATAACTTTTGTGGCAGGCTTGTTTTTCTCTTCTTGTAACTGGTTTATTAATAGAGCCGTTATAATTCAATTGAGAAAAAACTACCCTAGAATAAAAGATAGTGTAAAACGTATTGTACTTCTTTTTCTGACTATTAGTATTACAATAGTTGTTGTGGATTTTATCGGCGTCCAATTATTTTCTTATCTCTCAGAAAACGTTAACTATGTTTTTCAGGAAAGAACCCGGTCATTAATAATTACCATTATACTTACAATTATGATTATGGCTATTTATGAGGCCATTTACTTTTTTGTAAAACTCAAAAAATCCATAAGAGAGGAAGAACAATCAAAACAAGCCATTGTGCAGGCACAACTAGATGCACTTCGAAATCAAGCCCAACCGCACTTTTTCTTTAATACTCTTAATACTTTACGTGATATTATAGATCAAAACCCAAAAGAGGACGCAAAGAAATTTGTAGACAAGCTAGCAGATATATATCGTTTTCTCCTAGAATCAGGAAGTTTGAATCTAATTGAACTTAGGAATGAACTGAAATTTACACATGCATACATACATATACAATCTGAGCGCTTTGGAGATAATCTTAAATTAAACTGGAATATCCCTGAAGCTATTGAAAATGATATGATTGTTCCTATGAGTTTGCAATTATTATTAGAAAACGCAATCAAACACAATGTTGTATCAAAGTCGAAACCTTTGGAGGTCACTATATACATCGAAGAGGATTATATCATAGTTCATAATCAGATTCAAAAAAAATCAACACAACTACCTTCAACAAAAGTTGGATTGCAGAATATAAAAAAGCGGTATTCTTTAATATCTAACAAACCTGTTAAAATAGTAAGTAATGAGGAAGTATTTTCTGTCTCTTTGCCTCTATTAACAAAGACAACAATAAAAGAATAATTATGAAAATTTTAATTATCGAAGATGAAAACAGAGCTGCAAACCAATTACAGCTAATGTTAAATAGTTGCAGTTTCAATTTTGAATTGTTAGATATCATCGATACCGTAGAAGAAACTGTTCTCTGGTTTCAAAAAAATAGTAACCCCGATTTGGTATTTATGGATATCCAACTGGCTGATGGATTGAGTTTTGAAGTTTTTCAAAAAATAGATGTAGTAGCACCGATTATTTTTACTACAGCTTTTGATCAATATGCCATTCAAGCCTTTAAGGTCAATAGCATTGATTATTTGTTAAAACCAATTCAAAAAGATGATTTGGATAAGGCACTCGATAAATTCTTAAAGTCAAACAAACCCCTTTCATTTGATACTTCTATAGTAAAACAGTTATTGGGTGATTTACAGTTGGCACCTAAAAGAGAGGGATTATTAATAAAAGAAGGAAACGGTTTGGTGCAAATAAAAATTTCAGATTTGCTGTACTGTTATTCTGAGGATAGCATAACTTTTGGAGTTACAAACACTAAACGTTTTATTATTGATGAAACTTTGGACGAATTGTTCCAGTCTCTAGATCAAAATCAATTCTTCAAAATCAATAGGGCTCAAATTGTTTCCAAAACTTCCATTCAAAAAATTGACCCGTACTTTAATCATAGAGTAAAACTTTCTATTACTTGCCCTAGAAACCAAGATTTCGTCGTCAGTAGATCAAAAACTAATGATTTTAAAAACTGGATGAACAAGTAAGGATTCTTTTATATTTGAAGTAATAACCTCAAAGTTTCAACACAAAGTAATATCAATTAGAGAATACAAGACATATTCATGATGTAACAAAAGTCAAACTCCAGAGTAAATTCAGGCTTCCATAGAAGTACATGCTATGTTTTTATAATTTTTTACAAATTCAACGGACGATTATAAATATTAAGGAAAGCTACAACTAGACGTCAACCTTAAAGCAAAAGAAGTTTTCAAAAAACCTATTTTTTTAAATACTAATGGAAAAAGTGGTTAAAGAGAAAAAAGATACTCCTGTAAACTATCAGTTATATAAATATAGGTATATCATACTCTAACAATCAATAACCTTAATGACTTCGGTTGTCATTTTAGATATTTTAACACCTTACTTTTTAATCGTCCCCGTGAATGGTTACTTCGGGTAAAGCACTAGGTTAATAAAGAAACAGAAACCCGTTGTTTAGCAGCAAGGAAATTCTGAAAAGAATTTCAGACGCATTGAATTATATTGGTTGTTGTGGGCAGTTTTAATTCTTAATTTTTTCAATAGCAGGAATTATGTATGAATTCATAATTTCATCTGAATAATTATGAGCATTTCTATTACCATAGTTAGTTGAGGTAATAACTACTGTCAAATCCAAATCAGGTGTTGCTAAAACCTTATTTCCGCCATTTCCAGACATATAATAAGATTTATACTTTTTATCGTTTCCAAATTCCTTTAACCAAAGTAAATAACCATAATCTGTATCATCATAAACCTTTACTTTAGGAGTTGTTGCGTTTTCAATCCAAGATGATGAAATAATTTGCTCCCCATTCCATTGGCCTTTATTTAATAGCAATTGAATTAATTTTAAAAAATCTCGACTCTTATACTCGCTTCCTCCAGCTGTGTTTAATATATTGTGAGGCGTATAATTCAAAGTATAATCTTCAATTTCAAGGGGTTCAAATAGATGTTGTTTAGCAAAATCATCTAATGGCGCATCAATGGCAGATTGTAAAATTTCTGCCATAGTAGCAACTCCAGCAGAACAATAACTAAATGCACGTCCATACTTTTGTTTTTCTGGTTTTGGTTCCCATGGATAAGAGCGAATAGGTAGGTCTAAAAAAAATTTGGTCCAATCTTCTACAATGTACATACGTTCTTCATTACCTCTAGAGAACCTATTACCATCATTACATTCTAAAATAGAACTCATTGTAAGTAAATCTTCAATGGTAATATTTTGTTTTCTACTGTCGGTGTTATTTACAGGTATTTTATGTTGTAGGTAATTAAATATTTTATCATTTTCAGACTTTACTAAACCTTTATCAATCGAAATCCCCGTTAGTAAAGTTGCAATAGTTTTAGTAGCTGAACGCGTATTATGTTTAGACTCAATATTTTTTCCATTATAGTATTTCTCAAAAAGTACATTGCCATTTTTAGCAATTAGAATACTAGTGATTCGTTCGTACTTTCCAGAAGTAACCAGACTATCCATCGACTCTAATAAAGCACTTTGTAATTGCCTGGCCTCCGAGAATTTAAGTTGAGCATTTGATTGGTAAGTAAAAATAAGAGCGGTAATTATAAATAGATATTTCATTAATATTTTTATAAGAGTTTACAATATTCGAATCTAGGCTATAATATAAACTTGTGATAGAATGAAATTAACATTACATAATTTTTGTTTTATATTGATTTGGGGTCACTCCCATATAGGCTCTGAAAGTTCTTATGAAATGACTTTGATCAGAAAAACCGCAGTTAAAAGCAATATCTAAAAATGATTGATTAGAGTCTATAATAAGATTTACAGCTTTTTTAATCTTTTGTTGGCGAATATAATCTCCCAATGTTGCAGACAAATATTTTGGAACAGCTCTCGAAAGATGTGACGGATGAACTCCTAATTGATTTGATAGATATTGTAAGCTCAAATTTTCATGGTCTTCATGAAGTATTTCTTTTAGAGAATTTATCCAAGGTGGTTCATTCGAGTTTTTATCATTTTGAATAGATTCAATATTTTCACAAAGCTGGAACAACAATAAATCTATTGAAGCTTCAGAAAAAGTATCTTGAAATTTAAATTCGGAATATAATTTTGCCAAAATATGATGAAGCTTTGGATTTTCAATAAGTCGACTTCCTTCCCAAAGTGCAATATCTAGTTGTTTGTTTTTAAACCAACTTTTCTCAAATTCGATATGGAAACCTCTTGCAAAGTTAGATTCTTTTGAATTATAGTGAGGTTCTTGCCAATTATAGAATAGTAAACTTCCAGAAGAGCAATTGGTTTTTTTTATTTTACTAACATCATATAGATTACCTTTTAGCACATACATCAAGTATGGGTTTTCATGAAAATGCCAATCTGTTTTAGGTGATAAATAATCATATTCAGAAAGGATTATTCCATTGAAATTGCGCTCTGATTTCATAGAGCCGTAATAGTTCCCTTTCGTTAAAATTTTCATGATTTATTAAATTACCCACAACCCCTATATAACTCCAGTTGCTAAATATTTTTGGCAAAATTAGTAACGTAAAGATAGTAACTAAAAATTTCATTGATTCAAATGAACCCTAATCCCAAAACAGGCAGCCCATATACTTTTAGCTTGTTTAGAAAAAAAATATCCTGAACCCAACAAAAAAGTTGATTTTGAAGAAATATTAATTAAACTAAATTGATTCATTGCAGTTCAAGCATCCATTACGACGTTCCAATTAAAATTGTTTTTGACACTGGCAGGTATAATGGATATTGCATCTATCTTAATTTTATAATTAAAATATAATACAATGAAAAAATATATGGGTTTTGCGCTACTTGGAATTTTATTAATCAGTTGTAACACTATAAATAAAAAGGAAATTCGAGAATTAGAAGAATTTGATAAAGTAAATCTTGTTGGTAATGTTGAGCTTCATTTAATAAAAGGATCTAAACATTCAATTGAAGTCATGTCAAGGAATCTCTCGGATAATTCCAATTTAAGCACGGAAGTTCGAAATGGCGAATTATATATTTCAAATAAAAAAGAATGTGAATTTTGTAAAAATCCGAAATATATTATTTATCTAAATCATTCAGGAATTTCTAATTTAATACTTACTGGAACCATATCTCTTTCATCAGATGATAAAATAAATCAAAAAGATTTAGTTATTAGCGGAGTTGGTGTAATATCTGGAAATCTGAAAGTTTCCGTAAATAACCTCAAATTCGATTTTAATGGAATATCAAATTTGACTGTTTCCGGTTATGCAGATACTTCAAATTTAAAAATTAATGGCATTGGAATTATCAACACTGCAAACCTTGAAACGAATAGAGATAAAAAAGTCTCAGAAGGTATTAGTCTAATCTATAAGTAGAGTTCATATTAGAAACAATGTATTTTCATGCGAAGGCAACATTTTTAGAGAAGGCTACATTCCAAAGTCTAAAATGAAGGCATGTTACTAATATGATATTTTATTTGGTAAATAATTAAACAAGTGATTAACAAATTTGAATTAAGAAACATAACATTATTTTTAAGCATTTTAATATGCTTTGGTTGTGTAAAAAAAACAATATATCTAGATAGTGACTATCCTAAGAAAACACCTAAAATATATGCTAAAGGAATTATAAATATAGATGGTAGGTTACAACAAAATTTAACTATAAGTAACAAAGGAAAAGAGCATTATTTTACTGTAACCGATTCTGAATTATGGAGATATGAAAGCATATTAAGAGTAAAAAATCACAATAAAATTCAGATAGATACACCAAGTTTTGTAAAGAATTTTGAATTCAATAACGAAAGATTTATTGGGGAACCAATGATTGCTCCTAACAACCAAGAACTTTTTTTTGTAGCCGACTTTCCATCAAAAATTTGGTCTACTAAGAGACTAAAAAGTGGCATATGGGGAAAACCTAAGCTATTAAGCACCCTTAGTACTTTAAAGTCAGATTGGTATCCAAGCATATCAAAATCTTTTAATATCTATTTTACAAATGGTGTACTACTTAAAGCAAAACGAATAAAAGATACTTACCCAAGTTTTGAAAAGGTTAATTTTAATGGTATTCATAAGGATATTAGAGATGTTTGTATATCCCCTAATGAAGACTATCTTATATACACTGCACAAGATTCGTCAGGTTTCGGAAAAAGTGATTTGTACGTTAGTTTTAAAAAACCCGATGGCAACTGGTCTACTGGTAAGAATTTGGGAAATAAAATCAATACCAAATATCGAGAATTTGCACCCTACATATCCCCAGATGAACAATTTCTTTTTTTCTCTAGACGTGATCAATGGCAAAATGCAAAATTCTCAAATATTTATTGGGTTAGTTTAAGTAAAATAAAAAAAGTAAATAAAAATATGTCTTGTAAATGATGCAAAAAAATAAAAATATTTTTTTTAAAACCATTTAACCATGAAAAAAATAGAACTATTAATTTTATTATTTATCGCATTAAATGTTACTAATGCTCAAAGTAAAAAGGTGTTGAAATTTAATTCTAACTATAAAAGCTTAGAGTTATCAAAAGAGAAGGCTTTGACTTTTGATTTAGAGTTAAAAAAAGGAGGTATATATCAATTCAATTTAAATCAAG
>Ga0209947_1000088_pt1 | contig 46195 bp, 44 predicted proteins | sample SalPonR2_B_D2_MG_FD_185706 | JGI IMG/M metagenome (GOLD analysis project Ga0209947, IMG submission 185706) | Salt pond soil microbial communities from South San Francisco under conditions of wetland restoration - Salt Pond MetaG R2_B_D2_MG... ...
GAGCAGTATCTTTATATTTAGTTAAATCTTTTTGTGAACGCTCCTGCAAAATCGCCTTAATTTGAGCAATACTGCTGCCCTTTAAATCAATCTCTTTTAGCATCTATAACTTAACCCCCTTAAACCTCATCTTCTAAAGCCTCTATTATCCTAGCAATCGATTTCTGGCTCGTCTTCATACTAACCTTATTTACTACTAACCTTGCACTCAACTCGCGAATATCTTCATATACAATTAAACCATTTTCTTTTAATGTACGCCCGGTTTGTACTATATCCAATATAGTATCTGCCAAACCGGTTAACGGAGCCAGTTCAATTGAACCGTTTAATTTAATGATTTCCACCGGTTCACCTTTTGACCTGAAAAATCTGCGGGTAAAATTAGGATATTTAGTAGCAACTTTTCTTTGTAGCAGGGTCTTTTTTCTATTCGGTAAACCTGCCAGAGAAAATCTGCATCTGCCGAATTTCAAATCCAACACTTCATATAGATCTCTATTTTCCTCTAAAAGTGTATCTTTACCTACAATCCCCAAATCAGCCGTGCCATATTCAACATAAATCGGTACATCAGCAGGTTTAACCAATATGATTTCTAAATTTTCATCAGGCAGATGAAAAATTAATTTTCTTGATTTAAGCATGTCTTCAAAAAGATTGATATCAGCACTTCTAAAGAGTTTTACAGCCTCTTTGGCCAATCTTCCTTTAGCCATCGCTATACAAATCTTATCCATCATTATACCTCCCTGACTTTTTCTAAAATTGCTTCATATAATTTTTTATCATGAAGTTCACTATCAATATTTATACATTTGCCGGTATGATAATTCTTTAGTTCTATCCTGTTTTTACTGTAATCAAGCTTATAATCCATACCCTGAAAATTAATATATTCTGCATCTTTACTCTCTTCAAATATTTCTACAATATAGTTATTATTACGAAGTTCTTCAGCCAGTCTATGCGCATTTTTAAAATTAGCTTCCTTATTATAGTTAATCATGATCCTGACTCTTTCAGCCTGAAAGTTATAATGCACTTTGCTTAAATACTCAAGTATATTTTCTATTTCTAATGCAAAACCAACAGCAGGTTCTCCTGCTCCAAACTTTTCAGTTAAATTATCATACCTGCCCCCATTAGCCAACAAAATATTGTGTTTCCCGGCATATCCCTTAAAAATAATGCCAGTGTAATATCCGTGTCGAGAAATCAACATAGGGTCAAAGGTTATGTAATTAATTAAATCCAGTTCTTTTAGTTTGTCAAATAATTTTTCCAGCTTTAATACTTCAGCCCTGGCCATTTTTGATATCGGTAATTTTTTAAGTTCTTTGATTACCTCTTTCGGAGAACCAAAAAGTGTAGATAGCTTTATCAAAGTTTTTTTGCTATTCTGTTTTAAATCAAAATCTTTAAGATACCTCTTTATCTCCACTTTATTTTTAGCTGCCAGTAATGATAGCAGGTTTTCTTTTTGATAATCACTTAAATTCATTTCATATAAAACTTCATTGATTAAATCCGCATGACCTATATCTATTAAAGGCCTTTCAATATGTAATTTCTGCATGGTTTTGATTAATAATACGATCATCTCTATATCTGAATTCAACTTGTTACTTCCGATCAATTCAACCCCCGCCTGAGTTTTTTCCTTCAAACTCAAACTCTGACTATTTTTAGACTGATAAGCGGTGGTCAGATAAGAAAATTTTAAGGGCCGGGGTGTGTCCTGGAACCTGGTCGCAGCCAATCTAGCTATCGGCATTGTTACATCGGGTCTTAATACCAATATCTGGCCATTTTCGTCAACCACTTTAAACATCTCACTTTTATCTAATATACCCTCGATACCACTATATAATTCCAGAGATTCTAAGGTAGGTGTAATAACTTCCCGATAATCAGCATCTTGAAAAACTCCTCTTATTCTTTTATATATCTCTCTTCTTCTCCTAAGCTCTGCAGGCAAAATATCCCTTACACCTTCTACAAATGCATTCATGAATTGTCCTCCTAATTATTAAAATTATTTGCTCTATTTGGCAAGTATAATTTATAAATGGCAATCTAATCATATTTAACAGGTATTAAATTTAATTATACAACAATTTTATTAAAGATTCATTATTATTGCAAATTTTTATCCTTTAGTGTTATAATAATATTTGATATTAAAAATTCAGGGAGTGTGATCCAATGTTATTTGACTACCATCTTCATTCTGACTTTTCAGCAGATTCGAAGATGACATTAAAAGATATATGTGAAACTGCTGTGCAAAAAAATTTAAGTGAAATTGCTGTCACAGATCATCATGATATAGACTACCAGGATGATCAAATTGAGTTCAATCTAGATAAAAATAAGTATCTGGATGAACTAGAAAAATATCAAAATCTTTATGCTGATCGCTTAACAATTAAAAAAGGTATAGAAATGGGGATGCAAACCCACATTTTGAATCAATGTGATCAGTATTTAAAAGATGATTTTGATTTCATCATAGCCTCTTTTCATACTGCTGAAAAGAAGGATCTCTTTAATGGAGACTTCTTCAAAAATTATCAACAGTGGGAAGCTTATCTGCGTTATTTGCAATCAATATTAGAAGTGATAGATAATTTTGATAATTATTCTGTAATCGGTCATCTCGACCTGGTTAGGCGCTATGGATATTACGAAACAACCCCAGATTTAATGGATAATAACAAAGCTGTAGAACTAATTCGAGAAATCCTCAAAAAAATAATAAAAAATGATAAGGGAATTGAAGTAAATACAACTGGTTATTATATCGGAAATGGGCAAAATCCTCTACCCTCTATTAAAATTCTAAAATTATATAAAGAATTAGGTGGAGAAATTTTAACAATCGGATCTGATAGCCATTCAAAAAATCAAATCGCATACAAATTTTTAGAAACCATTGCCCTTTTAAAAAAAATCGGTTTAAATAAATTAACTACTTTTACAAAAATGAAACCAACCTTTCATAAAATTTAATCATGAATTCGACGAGCCCTGTTTAAACAGGGCTCTATCTATCTAGTAACATTGGTTTTAATCTTAATATCATGATTTGCTTTTTCTTCTTTCTTCAATCATCTTGTCTGCTTCATCTACCCAATCGCCAATAAGATATTTACGACCAACCCAGAGTGCTCTGACCGTAAAATCTACCACTAAAGCAATTAATATACCTATTAATCCCAGATCAAAAATAATGCTCAGTAAATAACTTAAACCCAGTTTAAATACAGTTTGACTGAACAAATTGCCAAAAAAAGCGGTTTTTGTATTCCCTGCACCATTTAACATCCCAGCATAAACTCCATAGATAGTTAAGATCGGAGCCCCGATACTTAATGCTTTTATAAATCTGATCCCATAAGAAATTGTTTCTGGATCATCTGTGAATATACGAATTAAAAATGATGCACTGAAAAACAGGACAATGGCAAAACCTCCAATGGTAAATATGGATAAATAAACCATACCCCTAGTGACTTTTTTGCTTTCTTCAGGTTGTCCTGCACCTAATTTCTGTCCACCCAATATTGTAGTTACTGTGTAATAAGAACGGTGGAGAGGAGCAATAAGTTGCTGGTGAATGCGGCGGGCTATATGGTAAGCTGCAGCTGCTTCTGTACCAAAGGTTAAGACAAGTGAATTAAAGGGAAAAGTAATCAAACTCTGGTATAAACCCTGCATAATTTTAGGCATGCTTACTTTAAATAACTGCCTTATAATTGTAAAATCCCAATTTTTAGAAGGCTTCTGTAGATCAAATTCACTTCTGGGACCCATGAAGATAATAAAATATATAAACGCCGAAATAAGTTTAGCTGTAAATGTACCAATACCTACACCCAATACTCCATAATTGGGGAATGGGCCTAAACCCAAAGCCAAAACTACTGATAGTAATATATTTATTACATTACCAATGACTTCAACTACCATCGGTGTTTTTGTATCCCCGGTCCCCTGTAGGGCCCTGGCAGATATTATGGAAACAATTCTAAAAGGGGCTGCAGAGAAGATAACAAGCAAATACTTTGCTCCTAATTGAACCACTTTAGGAGCGGCACCTAATATACTTATTAATTTTTCCGGTATCAACCATCCAATAATTATAAAAGGAATCCCGATGATAATACTGGCAAAGAGAACCTGACTTAAGATCTCATCTGAATTACTTTTGGCTGTTTTTGTACCAGTACCGCTTTCCTGTGAAATCAGAGAGATACTGCCTGTCCCTAATCCCAGACCAATTCTAAGTATGATCCTCTCCCAAACATCACCAAGGCCAACTGCAGTAACAGCTGCTGGGCCAAAAAAACCCATTAGTATCATATCTGTAGTCCTCATCGCAGTGGTAAATATATGGTTTAACATCACCGGCCAAGCAAGAATATATGCCTCTTTCCAGACTGGTAAGTACATTAAAAATAATGACATTTTTTGATCACCCTCTAAACAATATCAAAAGTCATTATAACACATAAAAGGAATAGCCCGCAATAATAACGGACTATTGTTTTATCTGTTTTAAGCAAAATCATACATAAGAATTTTACTGTATTAATAACAATATCTAAGTTAATTAGGATAATCAAGGGAGCACAGTAACTGCTTGTTAAAAAAACAAACATCATAACTACAGACATATTAAAACATTAATCCAACAATTTGAAACTTATTTTAAAAAGTTAGTTCTTATCGAAATCATGTAAACAAAGTTTTTCAAAAACTGTCAAATCTTCTTTATAATATACATTTCTTAAATAAGTGCTAATGCTCTAATAAAAATTAGAAGATTTATATGCAAAATATAAAATCAAGATAATCAAAAATTTTTTTATTAAGTTTGTTGTTATGACAAAGATATATACTGTTTTAAATTAAATATAAAAAATAATTATAAATCTGATATTAAACTTTTTATCTCGAAATATCCGCCATGATATTGAACTGATTTTTATAAAACTGAACTGCTGATATTGTAACCAAAAGTACTATTCCAATTAATGCAGTGTTTTGCAGAAAAACATATTTCCCTTGATAGCCTTCCGGTGACAATAAATAACTATAGATGCCAAAGTAGGCCCAAGCTATAGGAATTGGAAAAATTGCATTTTTAATGTCTAATACAACTTTCAAAGTCAATCCTACTGCAATAAAAAGAATTATAGAACCCCATGTCTCAGCTGCTATGCCAAATCTGCCCCATTCTATTTTAACAAGCCAAGCAGCTATATTTACAACAGTTGCAATAAAAAGCCATCCTGAATACAAGCCAAAAGCAATTGGAAGCAGCCATCTTTTTTCAGTTTGTATTTTTCCAATCCTTTTTACAATTAGAACCATAATGATCAGAAAAGAAAAAATAAAAACTAAAGATAATCCGATTAAGTTATAAGAAAAACTGATAATCCACACTATATTTAAAGCACATGACAACCAAAAGAGAAAACTAATTTCATCAACAGCATTCTTGTAGTAAGAATCCTTCTTTTTGACTATCATAACAACTATAGAAATTATTAAAAAAGTATATATCACACTCCAAATACTGAAGGTTGAGGGTGATGGAGTAATTAAAGTTGGATTCATGTCCGATACTTCTTTTTGAGAAAGACCATTGATCAATCCAAAAGCACCCATGCCATTAATAATTAATGTAATACCTAATAAAATTAAGTTGATCCATGATTTTTTTTCACGTTTCATTTTTTTCCTCCTTAAATAATTTAAATATTGTTAAACTTTAGGCTTCTATGTTCTTTAATCTTTATTATATTAACGATTTTCATTTAAATTATATAAAAAGCTAATTCATTTGAATCTATTTAAAATCTTCAATTTTTTTAGCATAAGAAACAATCTCTTCAATATGTCCTTTATTGACATAATTAGTCGGATTATAAAAGCCCTTAAGAATTGCTTTTTCATCCTTTGTTTTGTTTTTTTTCTTTTCCAGGTATTTTTTAAATACATTTAGCATAACTTTAAAAACGCCTTTAACTTTAGAAAAATCAACCCCACCAGGTAAATAAAAAAATTTGTGGAATGCTAATTGTTCTTCATTAAAGTTATTATTTTTAATATCATTGATATCTTTTTCAACATTATTATTACCAGCACAGGCGAAAATAATAATTGGTTTCTCTTTAAACCATTTCAGAACTTTTTTAATTTTGTTCATTTTACCCATATATACACCACTACCAAAAATAATGTTTTGGTAGTTACTTATTTCTGTTTTTTTAAATTTTGAAAAATCTCTTATTTCCCAATCTAATTCTTCCGCAATCCAAGTGGCATACTGCAAAGTGTTTCCATATTTGCTCTTATATAGAACAATATTTTTCATTATCTTTTTCCTTTCTTTAAAGTCTTAACTGCCTTATCAGCAGCAACTTTTCCAGTTAAGATACTGATTGGTAGTCCTGAAGGGCTAAATGTCCATTGACCAGCTTTTAATACATCAGGAATTGGAGTATTACAGGTTTTTTTGATTCGAGTCATCCTAGTTATAGCTGGTATAACATCATTGGTGAAAGCCCAACCAGTGATGCTTCCTTCGAAATTACCACTTAATCTTTCGATGGTGAGTGGCGAAGAACTAAAGCGATTAATGATTTTCCCTTTTATGTTTTTATATATGCTGTTGTTAAGAACAGCAATAATCTTTTTTTCAGCAATGTTTTTAAAATCTTCATAAAATCCTAAAGATTTAATATTACTGACAAAATTATAATCCATTGGAACACTGACAATTAATCCCGTTTTCCCTTTTGGAGCAAGATTTTCATTCCGTAGAGAAGGAATTGAAATTTCATAAGTAGTATATTTAAGATAATCATTCATCCAGTTGATAATTTCCTTTTTATCAACTGATTTACTTACAGTTTTAAGTCTCTCTATAATTTTTGATTGGCCGATTTTTTCAGGTGTATAAAAACAATGGCCACTGGACCTTTTTAAAAAGTATCTTTTGTCTAAATCAATAGCTAAAAAAAGTGAGAAAATTGAATCTCCACCTTTTTTCCCACTAAGAAGACTTTTTTGTTCTTCAATTCTTTTTTTGATTTTGATATCTTTAATTGTTTCAATGTCGATTGCATTATATAACTGATTTAGATCAGCTGCCCAAATTAATTGATCATATTCATACTGTTGATTCTTCTGATCAAAAAGAGTTTTATTATAGCAATCAATTTTTTTGATTTCTGTACCCGTTTTGATAATACCATCTGATTGGCTGATATAACCTTCTATCTTTTTAACCAAATCAAACGTTCCATTAATCGGGTATTCATAATCTAAATACAGGCTAAAATAACTCAAAGCAAAAGAAGCAGGTGTCTTTTGAAAAAAATGTTGAATAATGATATCAATTAATGATTGATTATTAGTTAACTGACTCAAATAATCATTAGCTGGCAAATTAAATTCCTTGATTTTTCTTGATTTTGCTAAAAATTTAAATAGCCAGGGAATCAATGTTTTGAAAAGATATTTTTTGTCTTTCTTTAAATCTTTAAATAAAGGATTCTCAATCCCATATAAAACATCCATATAATTCATAACTTTTTTAATTTCATGAAGTATTACATCAATATCGTTTTCATTATCAGGATAAAGTTTCACAAGCATTTCCCGGTAATCATTTAAACTATCAATTGTATCAATTCGTATTAATTCATTTTCAATCCCAATAGATACAGTGTTTTTGACAAATTCAATATTTAAACCAAGCTGCTTTATCATAGGTTTAACAATTCCGGAATCAATAATACCTCTAACACCTGCATCAAACAAAAATCCGTCATGATAAAATGAACTTACTAAACCACCTACCTTCTTTTCTTTTTCGCAAAGTAGTATTTTGCAGCCGTTTTTAGTCAGATAAGCTGTGCTTGTCAATCCAGCAATTCCACCACCGACAATGATTGCATCATATCTCATTCAATCACACATCCTTTTCGGTTAAGCCAACCATGTCTAAACTCAAGTTCCATATTTTTTTCTGTTTTTTTTGGTCTAAAGCATGTTTTGCGGGTTTTTCTTCGAGTGTTAGATTAAAAAATTTACCACTAACATTACTTAATTCACTGGCTGAAGCTAAATAATAAATCGCTTCACCGGATATCTTTGGATCTTTTAAAAAATGCCAGGTTACATTATGTAAAAACCACCGATATAGTCTACCGTTATTATTACCTATGTTAGTTCTTACACCACCTGGGTGCATGGCATTGATAGTAACATTAGTACCTTCCAACTCTTCAGCTAATTGCAAGACAGTTAATAATTGCGCTGTTTTAGAAGCTCCGTAACTTCTCAAACCAGTATAGATCCGCTTTTCCCAGTTTAAATCATTTAGATCCAGTCCGTTAAATCGATGTCCCTCCGAATTGACTTGAATAATTCTTGAAGGTGAAGATTCAATCATTCTGTCTAATAGCAGTTGAGTAATCAAAAAAGTTCCTAGATGATTGACACAAAAGGCCATTTCAAACCCATCTTTATTTAAAATTCTTTTAGTTGAATGAATACCGACACTATTAATCAAAATATCTATTTTTTGATATCTATTTAGAATCGCCATAGCTGCTTTTTTGACTTGTTTTAAATCAGAAAAATCAGCGATAAAATAATCAACAAATACTGAATACTTTTTTTCAATCTCTTCTTTGACAGCTTTAGCTTTATTTTCGTTGCGAACTACCATCACAATATTCGCTCTACCAGCAGATAATGCTTTTACAGCTTCATAACCAACGCCAGAAGTAGCACCGGATACAACACATAGTTTCCCATCCATAGATTCAATACTATGTTTTTGATCAGCTTTACTATTTTTAATGAACATCAATTGTTCCGGAAATTTAAATATCATTTTACATCTCCTTACCCGAAAAACAATCTCATAAACCATCGATATATTATTCTAATAAAAGGAATTTCATCATAAATATCGCCCCAAAGATCGTAATAATCTCTTTGCTCAATAATGAGCCCTTCACTATCAAAAGTCAACCTTGTGGAACCGTAAAGCGGTTTTGGTGGAAAAAACCTAAAAGACATCGTCATCTTCCATTCCATCATCACAATATTATCAGTTTTACTAATATTAATAATATCCATTTTTAAACTCTTACAACGTTTAGTCAAGCGATTACACATTGCTTTAAACTTATGTTTTCCTTCAATTTTCTGGATTGAATCTTGAAAGATAATATCTGCATGATAGAGAGGAAAAATATGTGACCAATCCGGTTTTTTTTCTTCACTATATGTTTTCGACCATAATTTTTTAATCTTTTCAGTAGATAATATTTGACTTTCTTGTAGGTTATTAGTCATAAAAACACTCCACCTCTTTTTATTAAAAAATGTAATTTTTCAAAACAATCTTTATCTGGCAAATATATTAATCTGTTCATTTTTCTATCAATTTCCTTCAAGGTCTTTATTAGATTAATATTTTAGATACCCTATTATAATTATATGAAGGTTCAATTACTTTGAACTTAATAGAAACTGTTCTTTTAAGTCTATTAGCTAGCTAAACACTTAATTCTTATTAACCTCCTAGCTTTATATATGGGCTTTTCTAATTGCTGAAAGAGATGAATAAAATCTACATAATAAGTAATATAATACTGAATATATAAAACATTTTTATATTAACTATTTCTATATATACAACAAATATCCTTTATAAAGCTGATTTTATTAGAAAATTATCTTTTTCATTTTTATTAAATTGTATAATTAAACAAACATAAGATATAAAAAACATGATACATACCTGTAATCTCCTTTTTATATTTTATGGAAGAGATTCTTCCGAAATTTAAAATTATTTTTGTTGGCTCGACAGGTATTAATTTAATTTTGTGATTTTACTTTCCTAATTCAGGTATAAATGATATTATTAGAAGATTAAAAATTACAGGTAAATTTATCCAACTACTTAATATAAAATATGCAAAACTTCAGCGTCTCCACTGAGCTGGTCATTTCGTTTTTATCTGTATGTTATGATTAAATATTAAAAAAAATCAATAGAGATAAAAAACCTGCTTCTCAGCAGGTTTAATGACTTTCAAATAATAAATATAATAACATTTAATTTATCTAGATTTACCTATTAATTGTTTTTCTCCATCTATAATTTCAAATAAGAAGATCGGTTTACTTGTTGGTAAACCTTCATTCATGCTCCAAGTAATTTGGATACCTTTAAAATTTTCTACATTTCTACAATAATCTCTTATTTTTATTCTTTCTTCTGCTAATTTAGCTGGATCCCCTGTAAGTTTTCCTTCTTCTATAGCTTCTTTGATCATATATACAGAATCATAATAATTTGTAGCTAATGAGCCCGGGTTTTTACCGTCATGGTCTTCTTTATATTCTTGTTTGAAATTCAACCATCTTTCATTTTCACTATCTGGATCGATATAATTATAAATAGAGATGCCATTTAATGCATCCCCTCCCGTAGTATAAAGGGCAGTATCATCAGCACTACTAAATACTAAAATATTGTCTTTCTCTTCCCAACCTCTGTTTACTAGCTCTTTAATTATTTTACCTGCTTTATCTGGATTACATGTTAATACAAAACCATCTGGATCTTCTGCAAGTGCTTTAACTACTAGTGAACTAAATTCTACAGCATCTTTTGGTACTTCTATATCTATAACCTCTACATTTTTATTATTGAGACCTATGGTGTGTGCGCCGGCCATACCAGGCCAAGCAGCCCATTTTTCAACAAATTGTACAATCTTTTCCATCTCTGGGTTTTCTTCCGCCCACAATTCTGTTACGGGAGGCAACTTTTCCTCTGTGGGAGGATACCAGGACAATGTCCATGGAAAATACTCTACTGTATATTCATAACTGGTAGAGGAAGTCATACAAAATAGACCATTTCGAACAGCTAAAGGAACAGCAGCCATAATAACTGCTTCAGGTACTGGACCCATAACTACAAGTGCATCATCAACTATCTTACTCATTTCTTCAATGCCTTTATCTGGTTGTACTCCTGTATCATGTATTACTATCTCAACTGGTTTGCCTCTTATTCCACCTTCTTCATTGATTTTAGCAGCAGCATAGTTAGCACTCCATGACATATATTCTCCTATACTAGCAATTGGGCCAGTTACGGAATTCAAAAAGTGAATTTCCCAAGTATCTACAGCAACTTCATCTTGAGCAAATGTCATACTACCAAATGCGAAAATTAGCAACATAATTAACATAAATTTTGCAACATATTTCCTCAATTTTATTCACTCCTTATTTATCATAAACATTCTTTTGGGTTTTTCTGTCTCCTTTTAAAAATTAAAGTAATATATAGGCTTTTTAGCTTCCTGATCTTTTTTTAAGCAATTCCCACAGCATTTTTTTTGTGATAAGTCCTTTAGGTTTAGTAGCAATTATTGCTACAAGCAGGACACCATAAATTAATAATCTCCATGAAGCAATACTACTTGGAAGTATCATTGGAACACCTCTTAATATTAAAGCAGCTGGTATAACACCCCACATCGTTGTATATCCACCGATAAATAATATGGTCATCAGAGTTCCAATTAAATGAAAGGTGAAAAAATCTGGAAAGAGACTGCCAACAAAAAAAGCATAAAATACACCTGCACTACCTGCAATTCCACCACTTATAGTCTGAAAAAGCATTCCTATCTGCTTTGGCTTAATACCCATACTTTTTGCCAAATTTTCATCAGTAAATATAACTGATGCTGCTCTACCAATACGAGAATGATCTATTCTATATAGAAAATAACCAATTACTAACAAAAAGGCAAATAAAATTATAAGAGGATGGTCTAGGACGGGAATCCCAAATAAACCTATGGTCCCTCCCAGGTAATCGGTGTTTTCTATTGCTGTTTTGATTATAAATACAAATGTTATACCAACAATAACCACTGTAAAGGTTGGCGCATTACCTATTGTATGGGAAATTAAGTAGGAAATTAATGCCCCTATAACTATGGACAATAACAATGTCGGTAAAAAAGACCAGCCGAAATTAACAGATAAAATTCCACCCATATAACTTGTCACAGCCATTGTTGCTACAGCCAAAAAGTGTAGATGCTTTACTCTATATGGTAAGTATATGGACCAGGCCATTAAAATGTATGTCATTGAAAAACCTAAAAAATACATTAATGTGCTAGACAAATTAAGTTACCTCCTATAATTTATTTATTCGACTGCAGCACCAAATAATCCTTTTGGTTTGGCTAAGATTACTATTAACATAATAACAAAAGCAATTACATTTGACCACGATCCAGCTACATAACCTATAGCAACTGATTCCACTACCCCCAGGGCTAAGCCAACAAATAATCCTCCCTTTAAGTTGCCTAATCCAGCTACTATAGAAACAGCAAGAACTTTTAGAGCAACTGATTCTCCCAACCAGGGAGAGGCAGTACCAATTAACATTGATAGTAATAATGCAATAAATCCCCCCAATAAACCGGCTATCAAGTAACTCATCATACTGGTTTTAAATATGGGAATACCAAATAATTTTGCCACATGACGGTTTTCAGCAATTGCTCTAAATAATCTGCCTACCATAGTTCTATATAAAAGATAGAAGAAAGCAACTACTACTATTATGCCTCCCACCCAGGCGAAAATACTGCTGCGTGATATATTGATAATACCATATCTAAATACTGATCCACCTACCCAATTATCAGAAAAAGAAATAGGGAAACCTTGATTGAGTGAATGTGACATTATCTCAACCAAAACCATACTCAAACCAATTGAAGCAACAAAAGTTGCATTTATATCTGTACCTTTTATCGATGTAATCCTTCTGAAAATAGGTTCACTTAATAAGTTTAAAAAAATTGATACAACTATTGTTACAAGTATTGCAAGAATTACATTATTAGTTGCTCTTAATACAGCCCAAGTAGCATACATACTGATTACAACAAATTGAGGATAAGCAAATTGTATAATCTTGGCTACCAATAACATAAGATTAAATCCTGTTACCAATAAAACATATATACTACCTAATGATAGACCATTTAAGACTTGTGCGATAAAAAACTCCATCAGCTTCCCCCTTGCTCTAAATGCTTCCTCCAAGATATGCATCTTTTATCTCTTCGTCATTTAAAAGGTCATCTGCTTGCCCTTCCATCACTATATTACCCGTTTCTAAAACATAAGCCCTATCTGCTATTTCTAAAGATTTCTTGGCATTTTGCTCAGAAAGAAGTATTGTATAACCTACATTATTTAATTTCACTAATATATCAAAAATATCATTTACAATTTTTGGAGCCAACCCTAGTGAGGGCTCGTCAACGAGTATCAGCTCTGGGTCAGATAGCAAACCTCTACCAATAGAAAGCATCTGCTGTTCTCCGCCACTTAAGGTACCTGCAGTTTGTTCTTTTCTTTCTCTTAATATTGGGAAATATCCAAAAATATTTTCTATACTTTGTTCCTTTTTCTTGCCATGATAAGTGCCTAATTGTAAATTTTCCAATACGGACATGGAATTAAATATCAAATGTCCTTCCGGTATAATGCTAATCCCATTTGCTACAATTTTATCTGTATGTAATTTTGTAAGTTCTTTGCCCTTGAATTTTATACTTCCTTTAGGGGCTTGGATATTTAAAATAGACTTTAATAAAGTGGATTTGCCAGCTCCATTAGCCCCTATTAAAACTACAAATTCACTTTTTGCAACTTCAAGAGAGATGTTTTTTAAAGCCTGTATAGAATCATAAAATACATTTACATTATTCATCTTTAAAAATGTAGTTCCATTATTATTCACCTAAATATGCCTCCAATAAATCAGGATCATTTTTTATTTCCCCGGGTTTACCCTCACTTAATTTTGTACCGAAATTTATAGCAGTAATTCTATCACATAAATCCATAACTAAATTCACATCATGACTTATAACTATAACAGTTATACCACGCCTATTAATTTTTTTAATAATATCTTTAACCCACTCTGTTTCTTTAGAGTCCATACCTGAAGCAGGCTCATCTAACATAATTAAGTTCGGATTCACTACTATTGCTCTAGCAAGTTGTAATAATTGTCTTTCAACCCACATAAGATCATCTGCCCATCTGTTTGAATATCCTTCTAAACCAACAAACTTTAAACTTTCTAATGCCTTTTCTCTCATATCTTTTTCTCGCTTACTAATAGAGAAATGTCTTAAGAAAAAATCCTTAATAGGATTAATATCATTATATAAATACATGGCTGCTTTTACATTGTTTACAACATTCATGTCCTCAACTATACTACCTTTTTGGAAAGTTCTAGATATACCCATTTTGGCTATCTCTTCTACATTTAAATTATCAATCCTTTTATTCCGGAAATATATTTCTCCCCGAGTGGGTTCTAAAATACCGGTCACCACATTAAAAAATGTGGTCTTCCCTGCTCCATTTGGCCCTATAATACCATGAATATTATTTTTATATATATTAACATTGAGATTATCAAGAGCTTTTACTCCACCAAAATGCCTACTTAAGTTTTGTACTGTTAAAATGTCATTATTTCCCACCATAAACCACTGCCCTTTTAAAATAATATTATCTTAAAACCTTTCCTCTTATCCGATTGAACTATTTAAATTATTACCCCTACCATTAATTAAACTACTTTAATATTCTAAAGCCCGATCAATTTTTTTAAAATATTTAATAACTCCCGCTGTTGTATTTAAAATCAAAACCAAAGGTGCTGTTTTCAATTAAATTAACTTTATAATATCCAAAAGTTCCAATATTTAAAACACGTCTTAAATATATTTTATATAATTTATATTCTATGAAGACCAAAGGTCTCTTTTTCACAGAAAAATATTTTTTGTCTTATAGTTTGTAAATAATTTTAAATTTTATTAGTCTTTTATAAACAAATTTTACTACATATATATCTATCTATCAATACTTCATTATGATAATTTTAGAAATGATTTAAAAAATACTGTCAGCACAAGTATAAATCATTGTAATATTTGTTCTGTTTCTATTATTATATTTAAACTCCTAAACTCAGAAAGTAAATAAATAAAATAAAACAAACAATTATTATGAGAATAATTCATTAAAAAAATTCTATCATTAAATATAAGAAAAGAAAACTCCTTTTTTGACAATATAATAGTAGACAAAATCATTAAAGAAAGGAATCCTCTACTATTAGAATATCTGAAACTTTATACAAAAGTCAAGAATTTGCTTCACTCATTTCAAAAATAAAAATCTTAAATATTTAAACAAACAAAAAGTACTAATCCTAATTATCTCAGCTGCCTGATTTCAGTCATGAAAATAATATCATGAGTTCTTTTTTTAATTCTAACTTTGTATTTTAAGCAGTTTTGAAGTCTACACCACTTCAAATGCATTGTTTAAGAAAAACAAATGATATTAACAATTTTGTTAAATCAGTATAAGGCCTTTTGTATTATCAATCATATCATTGATTTTTGTTTAGTCAACAAACATTTTTTATTCATTACAATAACCTGTTTGTGCCTGGTATTATAAAAATATAAATACATCACCCGATATAAGTACATTTTTTTAGGTTTAAAACAAAATAGAAGTACATAATACCCAAACATTAATAATTAACTGAACTTAACTGTTTTTTATAAGTTTTTAATCAGTACTGTTGATAGTATCTCTGCTTCATAAAAAAGTGAATAGTCTATTGAATATTTAGAGCAAATCATAGATAATTCATCAAATCAAGTATTGAATCAAAGACAAAAACTATATTTTAAAAATATACATACTGTTTTCATGTCGGAAGATAACTGTAATACTTAATTATTTTTATTGCTACTAGTTTTTGGATTTAGGTTAATATTAATGACAGTTTTTAAATCTAAATTTCTAAATTTAAGTTCTAATTTTGTTTTCCTTTGCAATTAATAAAAAAAAATATATTTATTAATAAATTTCACTTTTTTTTAATCCTTTTTTGTTATATAATGTTGATGATCTATAGAAAAGGGAGAAGAACTCTTTTTATATATTGTTAATAACACTATTCAATCAAAACTCATTTCTATGATATTTCCTTATAATAGTGAAGACATCAATTTGATCTTTATAATGTATTTATATTTCAAAAATAATTTAAAAAAAGATAATCATGATTATTAATTTTTTTCTCTCCATAAATCAAAGTTATTCAGTATAAGATATTATTATTTCAGTATTATTAATAAATGGTATATACTATATCATAGATAGTTCAATTTGTGAATAATATTATAAGTATGTAAATACTAAGCTTTCATCCCGAGTTCGGGGTTATCTTTTTACCCCAGCTTGCGAATTTTAGAACAAAGTTATTATAAGCTTAGAAATATTAAAAAGGGGGAATTAAAGGGTGAAAAATAAACCAGAAAAATTTTTAGGATTTATTGTTATCTTGATAGTTTTATTTGTAGCCAAATTCTGGCTGAAAACAGACATATTATTTTTTAGATTATTAGCCGGATCGGGACTGGGATACGCTTTAGCTAGAGCTTATACTGGATTTGCAGGTAGTGTAAATAGAGCTTACAGAACCGGTTCAACTAAATTAATGAGAACTATGTTGTTTATGTTCTTTATCACAGCAGTTTTAATGACAGCTTTTCTATTTGGTAAAGATCCTGCTAGCTTCAACCTCTGGATTAAACCAATAAATATTGGATTAATGTTAGGCGGCTTTCTATTTGGTTTTGGGATGTCTATTTCTGTTTGCTGTGCTAGTGGTGTTTTGACTGACTTACCACAAGCTTTACCAAGAGCATTTACGACCTTGATTTTCTTTATGGTGGGAACATTTATTGGTTTTCCTGTTCAGTATACTGCTAATTGGGTGCAAAAATCATGGGTCAGTACTTACATAGGCTACAGAACAATGGGTGGTGTTTTTCTGCCTGACTTGTTTCAAGGAGATGGTTTTGAAGGTTATTTAGGGGCATTAATTGCTTTTGGTGCCCTCTGCCTGTTTATTGCCTTTTTAGCAAATTATTATGAAAAGCGTAAAAAAATGACCGGGCAATATAGCGGTTTAGAAATAGAAAAAGTTCAGGAAAATTTAGAACCTATGGATTTAAAAAAATTCAAATTATTTAGTGCTGACACTTATTACCACCTTTTTGAAAAACCATGGACATTGAAACAAGGCGCTATAGCATTAGCTATAATTGTTACACTCATGATGGGAATAACAGGTTATGGCTGGGGTGTTTCTCGTGCTTATGGTATCTGGTTTGGTAAAATATTAATGTTATTTGGTATTTCTGCTGAAGCTATTGCAGAATTTGCAAAAGTATCGGCTGAAACTTTTGCAACTCCTTTCTTTGAACATCAAACTTCTGTCCAGAACTTTGGTATTCTAGTGGGTGCAATTATTTATCTTTTAACTGCAGGCAGATTTATGGAATTCTTCAGTAGTGAACTAAATATAACAAAGAAACAGGGCTTAATGTATGCCCTCGGAGGATTGTCAATGGGTTTTGGTACTCGTGTTGCTCAGGGATGTAATGTTGGAGCTTTATTTACTCCAATTTCTAATTTCTCTCTATCAGGATGGGTATTCTTAATTTTCATGATTATCGGTGGAATAATTAGTAATAAATTTAGTGAAAAAGTATTTTAAAATTAACAAGCAACATGCTGCCTTTTATGGTAGTGATTCATAATATAACATTTACAGGAGGAATAAAATATGAGTAAAAGGATTTTAATCGTTGGAGGAGTAGCTGGTGGAGCAGGTACAGCTGCCAGAGCAAGAAGACTTGATGAAGATGCAGAAATTATTATGTTTGAACGGGGGCCACACGTTTCATTTTCAAACTGTGCCCTTCCATATCACTTGAGTGGAGTAGTAAAAGATTGTGATGATTTAGTTTTAATGTGTCCTTCTAAATTTGCTGAACAATACAACATCGATGCTCGAGTTAGAAATGAAGTTTTAGCTATCAATCGAGAAGAAAAAACTGTTGAAGTAAAGGATTTAGAAACGGGAGAAACTTACACAGAAGCTTACGATAAATTAGTACTTTCACCAGGTGCCAATCCAATTAAGCCAGGGAGCATTAAGGGTGTAAATAATGATAATGTGTTTACAATTAGAAATGTAGTCGATATTGATAAATTAAATCAATATGTAGATGATAATGATGTTGAAGATGTAGCAGTAATTGGTGCCGGCTATATCGGTGTTGAAATTGCTGAGAACTTTATTCACTCTGATAAAAATGTAGCTCTAATAGAGGCTTTAGATCAGGTAATGCAGCCTTTTGATTTTGATATGGCGCAAATTATTCAAAAAGAGCTTTATGATAAGGGCGTTAATGTATTATTATCAGATCCTCTAGCTGAAGTATATGATGATCATGTAGTATTAAAATCAGGTAAGAAAATTGAGGCCGAAGCTGTTGTTTTAGCAATCGGTGTTAGTCCCGAAACTGAACTTGCTGAAGACGCAGGGCTTAAAATTGGAGAAACTGGTGGAATTGAAGTAAATCACAATTATGTAACAAGTGATCCAGATATTTATGCTGTTGGTGATGTAATCGAAGTTTATTCTAAAATTGCACGTTGTAAAACAAGATTACCACTGGCCGGACCTGCTCAGAGACAGGCCAGAGCTACAGCTAACCACATCTATAATATACCTACAAGAAATAATGGGGTTATTGGTACTTCAGTAATCAGAGCTTTTGATTATAATGCAGCTGCAACAGGTTTAAATGAAAAACAACTAAAAGATGCTGGAATTTCCTATGACTTTGTATATATTATTCCAACAGATAAAGTTGGTTTAATGCCAGATGCAAATCCTTTACATTTCAAATTAATATATGAAGTCCCAACTGGTAAAATATTAGGAGCTCAGGCTGTTGGCAAGGGTAATGTAGATAAGAGAATTGATGTTATTGCAACAGCAATTTTAATGGATGCTACTGTAGAAGAATTATCAGAATCAGAGCTGGCTTATGCACCTCTATTCTCAACTCCAAGAAATGCAGTTAACCAATCCTCTTTAGTTGCTATAAACTTAATTAACAACCGCTATAATCAAGTTTCAGTAACTAAAGTTAGAGAACTTGTAGAAGAGGATGCTTTTATTGTTGATGTTAGAGAAGAAGATGAATATGCCGAGGGCCATTTAGTAAATTCAGTAAATATTCCCTTAAGTGAGTTAAGAGAAAGAACAGATGAAATTCCTAAAGATGAACCAGTATATTTACACTGCCGTACTGCTCAGAGAAGTTATAATGCTGTATTAGCTTTACAAGGAATGGGTTATAGAAATGTAACAAATATCTCCGGTTCATTCCTTGGTATTTGTTGCTATGAATATTTCTTAGATCAAACTACTGATAGAGACAAAATTGTCACAGAATATAACTTCGAATAATTAATTATCAAATATAATGGTTAATTATCTTAGATAAATAAAAGGTCATCAAGCTCAAACTTGGTGGCCTTTTTACTCATTATGTTGCCTTTTAATATAATTGATAAATAAGCACAAATATGATATCTTTGTTGTTAGAATAGATAGTTTTAAATATTAAATTAAAATAAACATATTATGATAAGGATGTGGGGGATTATGGCTTTAAAAAACAATGAAGAGCCAAAAAAAGAAAGGGGAAAAAACTCTACAAAGTGGGCTGACAAACTAGTTAATAGAAATGATGATACGGATAAAAAAAGTAAAACAGAAAAAGTACTTACAATTTTAACCTGGTCTTCTATTTTTATATTATGGTTTGTAATAACTAAACTAGGAATTTTCACTCCTACTCTGCTACCTGGACCTATAAGGGTTTGGAAGGCATTTTTGCATATTTTAGAAAATGGTTATAATAGTGTTCCCATATGGGTTCATTTAGGAGCAAGTCTTAAACGCTTATTTGTTGCCCTATTTTTTGCCATATTTACAGCTGTTCCTCTGGGTCTTTTAAGTGGTTATTTTAAAAAAGTTGAAGCTGTAATTGACTCTGTGATTGAATTCTATAGGCCACTCCCCCCCTTAGCTTACTATACTCTTTTAGTCCTCTGGTTTGGTATTGATGATCTCTCTAAGCAGGTGTTATTATTTTTAGCAGCCTTTGCTCCAATTTATATAGCATGTGTCTCTTCAGTTAGACAGCTTAATCAAGATTTTGTCTTGAGTGCAGAATCTCTGGGGGCAACTCAAAAAAACATTTTCTTTAAAATTGTTTTACCAGCATCTATGCCAGAAATTTTTACAGGGATTAGAACTGCTTTTGGAGTAGCTTATACTACCTTGGTTTCTGCAGAAATGGTCGCTGCTACTTCTGGAATTGGTTGGATGGTTTTGGACGCTTCCAATTTTCTTAAAAGTGAAGTTATTTTCGTTGGAATTATTATTATGGGGATTACAGGTGTAATCATTGATACTGGTCTGAGGTTTTTAGAAAAAAATATTATTTTCTGGAAAGGACATGTTTAATTAAAATTGAATAAATTAAGTAAAAATGGAGGTCATTATGAAAAAATCTCTTTTGAAAAAATTATCCGTTATTTTATTGATTTCTATATTGGTTTTTTCAGTTTCAGGTTGTGGTAATGATTCCGCTCAAAATGAGCAGGTATCTAAAGACGAAAGTACAGAAAAACAAGCTCTTCCAGAAAAAATTAACTTTGGTATTCTAAGAATTCCAAATGACGAGACAATCGCTCTGGCTGAAGGATATTTTGATAAGTATTTTACAGAAAAAGGTATCAAAGTAAATACTACAGTTTTTGATTCTGGGGCAGAGGCAAATCAGGCACTTGCTTCTGGTAGTATTGATTTTGCAACAATGGGAAACACAAATGCTATTACAGCTTTATCGAGAGAACTTAATGTTGAAATGATATGGCTGCATGAAGTTCTAGGCGATAATGAGGCTTTAGCTGTTAAAAATGGTTCAGGAATTGAAAAAGTAGAAGATCTAGTCGGTGAAAGAGTTGCCGTTCCTTTTGCTTCTACAGCCCATTATGTTTTGTTAAATATATTAAAAGAAGCAGGTATAGAAAATGAGGTACAGCTTTTAGATATGCAGACAGCAGAGATTGTTGCTGCCTGGGAACGTGGTGATATAAAAGCAGCTTATAGCTGGCAGCCTACTTTGGCTCAATTATTAAAAAATGGCCGTCCCTTAGTTACAAGTGAGGATATGGCCAAAAAAGGATACATTACAGCTAATGTAGAAGTAGTCCGTAAGAAATTTTCAAATAAATATCCCAATTTAGTCGTTGATTTCGTTTCTGCGATGTCTGAAGCAGCAGACATATACAGAGAAGATCCGCAAAAAGCAGCAAAAATAGTATCACAAGAATTAGGTATTGAACCCGAGGTTGCCCTACATCAAATGCGCGGTACAAGCTGGAAAACGCGAGAAGAACTCTTAAGTCAGGATTTCTTCGGTAGCCAAGAAAACTCGGGTAATTTTGCTAAGGTCATGAAAGATACCTCTGATTTTCTGCAAGATCAGGGCTCAATTGAGGACTCTCCTTCTCAAGCAGAATATAATGAATATGTAAATCCTAAATATATAAAACTATCCTTAGAAAAAGATTAAGAAACTAAATATATATCTTTAGTTAATAGTTAAAGGGGAAAGGGAATAATCTATGACTGCTCAATCTAAAAAAGAAAGTCTAATAAAAATAGAAAACATGAGTTTAGTATATGGAAAAAAGGATAAAAAAATACCGGCTTTAGAGGATATTGACCTGGAAATCAACCGGGGAGAATTCATCTGTGTGCTTGGACCCTCTGGATGTGGTAAAAGCACCTTACTGAGGGCAATTGCTGGTTATTTAAAACCCACATTGGGTAAATGCTTAATGCAGGGTAATGAAATAGATGGACCAGATTGGCATAGGGGAGTTATTTTTCAATCCCCAACTCTATATCCCTGGATGACTGTAAACGACAACGTTGAATTTGGTCCTAAAATGAGAGGTCTTCCCAAAGATAAAATAAAAGAAATCAGAAAGTACTTTTTAGATGAAGTAAAATTAAGCGGTTTTGGTAATAAATATACTTTTGAACTTTCTGGTGGAATGAAGCAAAGAGTTGCTCTAGCAAGAGTTCTTGCCAACTACCCTCAGGTTGTTTTGATGGATGAACCCTTCGGGGCATTAGATGCCTTAACAAGGGATGATATGCAGAATTTGATCCGTGATATATGGGAGGAAAATAATACGACCATCTTTTTTATAACTCACGATGTAGATGAAGCCCTTTCTCTAGCAACAAGAGTTATTGTATTATCCAAAAGACCTGGAAAAATCATCAAAGAATTTAAAGTAGATTTTACTAATAAAATATTTAAAAGTGGTACTAAAGATGTAATCTATCAGGATGACTACTTCGAAGTAAAAAATGAAATCTTAGATATTATTAACAGTCAAATTGAAAAATAACAAACTCCCCTAATAACAGACAGATTTCATAACTGGATTCTGCCTTTTACATAGAGGAGTTTTTTGCTCTGAGTACCTCAGCTTATTTATTTAATTACTTCATTTTAACATTTTTAGCCTTTTTGATCGACTAATTTTTATTTATAACTATTTACTAGATTCAAATAGAAAAATTTCACAAACATCTTTTAAAAAAGTTCTCAACAAATTTTAGTTGAGACATCATTTTTGAAATTGTTATTATGAAGCATCCTGCTGACTTGGCTCTGCTGGAGCACCACTAGGCATAGCTTTAGGTGTAGAACTATCAGCTGACCATTCAATCCAGGCACCATCATAAATTTTTAAATCCCTATAGCCTGCATTATGTAAAGCAAGAAAAGTTTGAGCTGCCCTTATTGAAGTTTGACAATACATAATAACTGTCTTGTCAGGAGTTACTTCATTATCAGGATAATATCTTTGGATATAACTTACAGGATAATATTCACCATTATCATCATTATTATCAACATAATTGACATGTACTGCTCCCGGGATAATTCCCTCATTAACTTCCTCAACTGTTCTGACATCTAAAATTACAGTATCCTCACTGGGTTTATTTGCCTGAGCTAATACTTCTTCTTTAATTGCAATTAAACTTTCATCTTTCTCAGCTGCATTATACTCAACAGCTTCTACTTCACTTTCACCAGAAGTAAAGTCGGCTTTTTCTTTTTGAAGGGCATTTAATCCTCCACTGACAACCTTCATATTTTCAGTATCATGACCAAAGACTAACATTGTCCACCAAAGGCGAGCTGCATCCATGTTATTGTTATTGTCATATATAATAACCTTGGTGTTATTAGAAATACCATTTTCACCCAAGGATCCTTCTACTTTGGAAGCTGACGCCAGCATATTGGGGTATGGACCAAAAGTTGTAATATCATTTCTGGCAATATTAACTGCACCTTCTAAATGCTGATTATTATAATCTCCAGATTTTTGAGCATCAACAACCACTACATCTTCATCTTTAATAATCTTTAAAGCTTCATCTGCAGTAATTATATCTTTACCCACTTCTCCGGGAAAAGATATATCTGCTTCACAACCTGTGATAATAATCGCAAATACTAATAAAAGAAAAAGCACCTTTGTTAATTTTTTCATTTTCCCACCTCCAATTAAATGTTAATTAAAATAGCAAATCTCTATTAATATTATAAGACATAATTCCCCGTTTTAGTTATAACTTTTACGAATAGTATATTAAATTATCAAATGCATCTTTACCCCCCTTTTTGTCGGACATAGATTTAAATTACATTATATATTTAAAAAACTGTTAAACTCACTTTAAGACAGTAATAACTTAAAAATATTTATTTAATATTAAATTAAATAATTAAATCAGCACTTGTTAGACTATATATATTTTTTTGATCATCTTTCATGTTAATCTTATTTTCTTTGAAACCAAATGATTTTTCTAAAATCATAATTAAATATTGATTGTTATTATTTTGTTAATTTGTTTTGATACATTTGCTTATCAACTCTTATATAAACTGTATTCATATCTTCTTTATTATTATTTGCCATAGCTTATTCTAAATTTGTGAGCAATTTTTTTAACCTATCACCTTCTTGTTAATCAAATATTGATAATATTACCCCCTAAATCAATAGCAGTATTAGGATCGCAAGTAGAAAATATTACCTGATATTTTTCACTAAAACCTTGTATTAATCCAATGGCCTTCTCCCTTCTAGCCGGATCTAAATTAACTAAACAATCATCAAGAATGACAAAACCATTGTTTTCACCAAACATATTTTCAAATAAAGCAAACCTTAATGCCAAGGCAGCACTATCAGAAGTTCCATATGAAAGTTTATAAATATCTGCAGGTAGTTTTTTACCATCTTTGCTTTCTAATTCTATCTGGAATTTATCATCTAAATTGGATACTTTATATTTCCCGTCTGTTAAAATATTGATATATCTACTGAAGGATTCAATCAAAGGATTAAATGATTTATCATCTATTTCTTCTAATTTCTTGTTATATACATTTTTTATCTTAAGTAAGCTTTTAGCCCTTTTGATTAATCTTTTAAAATCATACTTTAAATCTTGTAACTCTTCTTTCATATTTTCAGTTGAATTTTTCGGTAATTCACTTTTAGCTATATACATTTTTTCGCTTTTTTCTTTGAAATCTTCATTTAACTTATCATGTTCTTTCCTTAATCTTTTTAATGTATGGTGATATCCTTTTGATGTATCAAATCTTTCTGGTAATTCTGCCAATTTTTCTAGTGCTTCTATTTTTGAATCTTTTTCTTTTTTTAATTCATTGATATTTTTTTCTAGACTATCAATATTAACATACGACTCTTCCCACTCGTCAATTTTATTCTCAATGATTTTAATTTCAGATTCTAAATCTCTTCTTTTATCTTTGGCCTTTTCAATTTCTTTATCGATTGTTTTAATTTTTCTAGTCTCTTTTATGTCTTTATATTTTTCCTTTTCATTTATCAGATCTTGATAGCTTTTTTCTTCTAAAATATCATCTATTCTTTCTTTTTTATTATTTATAGTATGATTTATATTTCTAAGCTTTTGCAGCTTGTCTCTCGCTGATGATACATCTACAACTCCTAATTTCTTTAATGTCTTTTGAAATTTTTTATTTGCTTTTATATAAACATTTCTGATTTCTTCATAATCTATTTCAGCTGATTCAACTTCAATTTCAATCTCTTTAGTTCTGATATTTATATACCCATTGGCTTCAACCTCTTCATCAATTTGTACTTTCCTTTTTCCTTCTATACCAGTTATTACAAAAATATCATCAGAACTTGCCCTATTTACTTTAGCCTTTAAGCTGGCTCCTTTTAAACTGGCTTCAGCTTGATCTATTTTTTGTTTGCTTATTTCTAATTCCTCGACTTTCTCTTTATTTACATTATCTAATTTTTCTTTTTTTTCTTTCCACCTACTAATTGATTTTTTTATTTCACCTATTTTATTTATTTTATTTCCTATATCTCTTTTCCTGTTAAGTTTATCAGCTCTTATTTTCTCTTGTTTTAATATTTTTATTTTATCTTTTAATTTTTCTATCTTCTCACTTAACTTATTTATTTCTTTTTCCTTTTCGGGCCAATTGTTATTTATCTTCCTCATTTCTTTTAAACCATTATTTATTTCCCCTATTCTTCTATTAATCTTTTCCCTTTGGTCAATATCATCTTCTATCTCAGTCAGGCTTTCTTTTTTATGTCTTACTTCTTTTAACCGCACATTTATTTCCTCTAATTCTGAACTCACTTTCTGGTAAGCTAATTCCTTATCTTCAGCCTTTTTAATCTTTCTTTTCAGAATTTCTTTTTTAATGAAAGTGTCATAAATTTTACCTGTACCCTGCTGATAAGGATTATTAAGCCCCCTATCTAAATTTGATGGCCTGTTATTTTCTAAATCCCATCTTTTAATTAGAGTATCCAATTCGTCCTTTATTTTATTGCCTAACTTATCTATAGATATATCGCCTAATTCCAACACCGCTTTCCTTAAAATATTACTTATCGTCCCTTTTAATTCGGTTAATTCGTTCTCATTAGTTATCCTGTTTAAAAAAGATTTTACTTCTGCTTGTTTAGTAAATACTATATTTTCATATGTGCTCTTACCATATGGTAATAAATCTTGTCTCTTTTCTTTAATACTGCTTTTATCAATTCTTGATTTATCAGGTAATATTATATGACCTTCGGGATCATTATTACTCCATTTTTTATAAATCGTATAATCATTTTCTCCAATACAAAATTCTAGTCTTCCTTCAACATAATTCCCCTCTGGATAAGGGAAAAAGCGATCACTAAATTCTTTACCCCTCAAATCCGAATAATTGTATCTTAATTTTGGTTCTATAAATAAACTAACAAATATGGCGTTTATAATAGAGCTTTTACCTACTTCATTAGGTCCCGCTAAGACATTTAATCCTTCTTTGAATTCAATATCTATATTATTAATACCGGCAAAAATATCAGTGTGAAAGCTTTTTAACCTCATTCTTTCACCTCCTGAATTAATTCATAAGCAATTTCTAGAGTTTTATCTTCACCCATTAATTCATTTAAAATTTGATAGGGGAAAGAATCAACGGGAAATTCTTCTTTGATTTTTTCTTCGGTAATTTTTAAGTTCAAATTATCATCGATAATTCGAGCATAAGCTGTAATTTCTTCAAACCTATTATAATACTCATTCTTTTTATCATGGAGCTCCTGGTCAATTCTTCCAAAAAGATTGAACCTCACCAATTTATTCTCAGGATTATTATTTTTAATTTCTTTTAATAAATTGTTTAAATCTTCTTCTGTATTGATTGCTCGTTTGAACTCTTCAAAACTATATTTACCAGTAATTACTTTTTCTGCTTTAATTTCTTCTTTTCTATTTATCTCAATATACCACACAGAACCTTTATGCTTACAATCAAAACCATCTGGTTCGGGAGTGCCGGCATTATATATTTTTTTATCGTATATAATATTAGCTTTAGTCACTGGGATTGGAATATGAGTATGCCCCATTAACCATAAATCCATACTTAAATTTCTCAGTTCATCTTTTTTCATAGCAAAGTAACTATCTGTCATATCAGGTGAAACACCTTTAATAGCACCATGTGCAATACCTATTTGATAATTGGTATTGTTCCTCTCTTTTAATTCTTTTATCCACTTTAGCTTATTCTCGGCAGAATGTTTGCTATCACAAGGTGCTGGATATATATCAACATCCAAGTCAAATCTATTTAAATTGTATTTATTTTCTTCTTCTAAAAACAGTATTCGATTTGTTATGTTCTCTTTGAATGTTTTCCATGCATCTATATTCTTATTATCGTGATTGCCAGGTAAAACAAGTACTGCATCCCCGGAAAATTCATCCAAAATATTAATGGTTTTTATTACATCTTTATCAGGCATAGTAAATTTATCAAATAAATCTCCAGCTATCACAAAAAGATTACAACCTCTATTATTTGCTTCAATTATAATATTTTTTAAAGTTTCATATCTTGCATCTTCTAAACTTTTACTTAATTTTTGATGGTAGCGAGAAAATTTGCGGCCTAAATGTATATCACCTGTATGCATGATTTTTATTAACATATAAACTTTCCTCCCTGTTTAGAATCTATTAAAAAATGTAAAGCATGTATTAATATATTTAAATATAAGTGCTCTTTAACCTTGTTTAATTTCAACCAATAAATAAAAAGATAACTCTTTATTCCCTTTGATGTTGCTTAATAGTAATATTCAATAAAAGGTTCTAAACCTCCGTTGTAGTCAAAGTATCCGGGTGATAATACTATGTTACTATATTGCCTGCTTCATTTCAATTGAGATTTAAAGAACCTGCATTTGAATTAGAATATCCAAATAACTTAATTCAAATAATATGGTTTGCCGACTTCTCTATGTTCTGAATATTTTAAAAATAATTATTCAGATTACTTTTGAAAATTAAACAAAGTAAAGTTGTCCTGCTATAATTGAATTTTATCTTTCTATAATAGTGAGATATTCATTTTGATACTACTTCTTCACCTATCTATAAACAAAACGTTTTTGTAATATAGAGCTAGAAGATAAGTGATAAAAAATAACAAAATATTTGATAGTTCTTTATTATTAAAGGAAATTCTTAAAACTTCAGAATATATATACACAACATTTTGAAATTACAACAACTCTAAAATAAGAGTTAAATCTTGTTTATAAAAAAGCTTATCAATAAACAACCTATAAGTAACTAATCTCATCTAATTAGGCAAAAGATATTACAATATAATAATCTTCTATTTGAATTAATAATAAATATATAGAATTACTATTTTATCATTTTCTCTTCATCAAATATTTATATATAAAGTTTATTATAATACATTTAGTTGAAAAATAATTTATATGTTATATCATTTTACTCTATTATTGATTATTAATATCATCATCCTTGGTTTCCGATGTTTCGCTGTTTCCTGCCGTCTCAGAATAGCTCATAGTCTCATTTGCCTTAGGCTTTTTTCATATTCGTAGTGGCCCACGACATCCTTGTCCTCAGCTAATTTTTTAATCGTGTTCAAAATTCGGTACTTTCACCCTATATATTCAGCGCACACCTGTCAAACAACCAAAAAGGGCAGTAATATATTACTGCCCACCTTGTATCAAGATAATTATTTAACTATATTTCTCTTTAGAATTATTTGGAAATTAATAGTAGATTTTTGTTTAGATATTAGCTTGCTATTATATCTTTATTTTTTGCTGTAGAAGAAACTGCTTGTTCCCTACCTATAATCCCTGTTGGCCTCCAGCGTAATAGTGATATAATAACAATACCAACAACAAGTGTTCTTATATGCGGGATTTTAGCAGAACTAATAGGTAGATAACCAGCTACCATTTCACTCACACTCCATGCACCCCAGATAACAAAAGCTCCAACAATAGAACCCTTATTATTACCTGAACCTCCAGCAACAACCATTAATAATGGCAAGAAACACATCATAATATCTGTATAGGACATAGGGTTTATATAACCCTGATAATGAGCAAACATTGCTCCTCCAATTCCAATTATCATTGAGCCCAGTACAAGTGATTGAAAACGATAGGAAAAAACTTTTTTACCCAGCATCTCAGTAAGCTTTTCATCTTCTTTTATGGCCATCTGAATTCTTCCCCAGGGAGATTTAACTACTCTTTCCAGTAGATAAAAAATTAAGAGCATAATCAAAAATGCCAAAATTCCATAAACCCAGTTTGAAAGATCATTACCTACAAAACCTGATAAGGGTTTATGTATTCCCCCGATACCCCAGACGCCATTACTCAGCCATTGTTCATTTTTAAGTATTATCTGAATTGTCATACCTAAGCCAAGTGTTGAAATAGCAAAAAATCCAAATTCCAGATGTAATGTAGCCATTCCTATCAAGCCACCAAGTATTCCAGATACCATAGCAGCTCCAACCAATCCTATAATAAATGGCAAACCATAACCGCCTAATCTACCTCCTGCTGTAGCTCCTGTTAATATTACAGAAGTATAACCACCTGCTGCTGCCAGCCCAAAAACAGATAGATTAAATAATCCCGTATAACCCCACTGTAAATTATAGCCTAAAGTTATTATCGCATAAACAGATCCCATACATAATAGGGCTGCAATATAAGCAATCATTTTATACCTCCTATCTTTCCAGGAAAGTACCCTGGAAAATACCATGTGGTTTAGTAGTCAATATTACGATCAAGAGTAGAAAAGCAAGTACCTGCTTATATCCACTCATTTCAATGGGAATACCAGTTGAATCAAATATTACCTGTAAAATTTCTGAGCCAAACTCCTGTGTAATACCAATAATTAAACCAGCTCCAAGTGTTCCTAGTATAGCTCCATCACCACCACAAACTACAGCAAAAAACATAGCCATTAATAATGTGAAACCCATTATTGGCCTTAACTGTATTGCGAGACCATAAAACACACCGGCAGTAGCTGTTAAAACTCCAGCAATTATAGTAACTGTAGTATGAACATGCTTGTTTTTTATACCTGAAATTTCTGCTAACCGCGAATCATTTGCAGTAGCTAACATAGCTTTGCCCAGTTTTGTATAATATTGAAAATAATAAACTATACCCACAATAATTAATGTTGCTAATACAACAAATATCTCATCAGGGCTAATATTTATACCACCGGCTAAGTGATATGTTTTTCTAACTCCCGAAATATAATTTTTTAATTGTGGACCCCATATTAAATATATCAAACTTCTTAATACAAAAAGCATACCAAATGCAGTTAAATAAAAAAACATAAAAGGAGAATTTCTTTTCCTTAGTGGCTGGTATAAAAACTTGTCTACTGCTGTCATGATTATTGCAAGTACAATCATTGACAAAATAAGTGCCAATATTAAACCTGGACCAAAACTTACTACAGGAAAAGAACCCATTGGTATTATACTTAAAAAAGCAAATGCTAAATACGCTCCCAGCGTAAAAAATGTTCCTCCTGTAAAATTAAAATAATTTTGTATAAGCAAAATATATGATATTCCCAGGCCACCGAGAGTAATTATACTTCCTAGAATAATTCCATTAACAATACTTCCTAGCATATTTAAATACCTCCTTTTTAACCCCCAAAATATAGATTCATTACTTGGTCATTATCTAATAATGTATCTGTAGGTGCTTCAAAAATTATTTCCCCACTTCTTAATAAATAACCTCTATCAGCTGCAGGAATAGCCTGTTCAGTCTGAGCAACAAGCAATATAGTCATATCTTCTTCTTCCTGCAATCTCAAAATTGAATCTAATACATCAGTTACGAGATTAGGCTGTAATCCAGATGTTGGCTCATCCAATATTAGTAAAGATGGATCAATCATAATTCCTCTGCTTATTGCCAGCATCTGTCTTTGACCACCTGATAAATTACCTGATGTCTGTTTTAACCTTTCTTTTAAAATTGGAAATAAGTCAAAAATCATATCCAGTCTTTCCTGAATATCTCCCTCATATGTATAAGCACCCATCTCTAAATTATCCATGACTGACATATCTGTAAATATATTACCTTCCTGAGGGACATATGATATACCCTTTGTTAATATATCAGAAGGATCCATACCGGTAATATTTTCACCATTAAACATCACTTTACCCTTTTTGGGTTTTAATACACCATCAATAGTCCTCATCAAAGTCGTTTTACCGGCACCATTAGGACCAATAACAACAACAAATTCTCCTTTATTAACTTCAATTGAAGCATCAAACAATACATCTACAGGACCATATCCTGCAGTTACATCTTTGACTTCTAATATTTTCTCTCCTTTATTCATAATATATCACTCCAGGTAAAATTATTTATTCCCCAAGATAAGCTTTGATAACTCTTTCATCATTTTGAATTTCTTCTGCATTGCCTTCTGTTAATTTAGTTCCATTAACGAGTACCAATATTGGATCACATAGGTTCATAATAACCGCCATGTCATGTTCAACAACTAAGAATGTAATATTTTTCTCCTCGTTTAGTTCTCTAACTCTATCGTTTACTTTCTTCTGCATTCCCGGAGGAACACCCGCACCTGGTTCATCAAGTAAAACTAATTCTGGTTCTACCATCATCATTCTACCTAGTTCCAATAACTTTCTTTCTCCACCTGGAAGGTTACCAGCATATTCGTCAGCTTTGCCTTCCATATCAAGAAATCCTAGTATTTCCATAGCTTTTTCTTTATATCCATCTTCTTCCTTTCTTACACCACTTTTATTAAACCAGTTATTAAATATATTTTCACCAAGTTGATTTACAGGTGCAATTAATAAGTTTTCCAGTACGGTTATTTTAGCCAGATCTCTTGTTATCTGAAATGAACGATATATATTTTTTCTTAACATTTGATGTGGTGCATTACCTGGTTGAAGTTTTTCTCCTTTAAAAAAAATTTCACCTGAACTTAAAGGATAAAAGCCTGTAATTAAATTAAATATAGTTGTTTTACCAGCCCCATTAGGCCCTATTAAACCAGTGATAGTACCTTTCTCTATCTCAATATTTGCATCCTGTACAGCATGTATACCACCAAAATGCTTATTTACATTAACTAATTCTAATATAGTACTCAATTTTTTCACCCCATCTCTATTGTCTTGTTTTTTAAAAAAAGGGGGGGTAACCCCCCTTGTCTTCTTATTATTCTACCTGGTATTCCGGCGGCATTAATTCTCTTGGTACTGGATCTGGTATTATATTTTCTATAGTAATAATTTCACCATCTTCTATTGTCCATGTCTGAATTGCAGACATTGCGTCTCCATATTTATCATATTCTACATTACCACTGGCACCAATGTAATTTATTTCTTTACCTTCTTCTAATAAGGCAAATGCCTTCTTGAATCCTTCTACAGTAGCATAGATCTTTTCTCCTGGTTCTGAAGTGACAGCTCTAATATTATCTCTCACATCTTGACCTGTAACTTCACCAGGTGCTTTGCCTGATCTAGCAATAGCTAAAACAACTGATACTAAACCATCAAAACCAGGTGCCATATATGGTTTAGGAGGATATTCACCATATTTTTTATTGTATCCTTCCATAAAACTATCTTTTGATGCTCCAGGCCATCTACCTTGAGTAGACCCCAGAACAATACCTTCCATATATTCAGCACCTAACGAATCTATCAATTCCGGCACCTTCTGGTCAGGACTGCCATACCATGGTATATCATCCCAGCCATTAGCATAAATTTCTTTATGCATAACTGTAGCATCTTCAGGATAAGCAATTATGAGGGTAGCATCAATATCTCCATTCTGATATGTTCTTCTAATCTCTGAAGAATAACTTGATTTACCAATTTCAAAAGGAACTTTAGCTACTACCTTTCCATCATGTATTTTAGAGAAGGTTACAGCAGCTGCATCTGCTATCCCCTTGCCATAGGCATTATTCACATAAACAATACCTATTTCTCTATGACCATCATTGTACATAGCCTCTCCCAATACACGTCCATTATAAAGATCATGTGCAGAAGCACGGAAAAAATAATCATTATCTTTTACAACGGAGATCATTGGTGAAGTACCAAGTGTTACAAATACTGCTTCATTAGGAATAGTAACACCCTGTGAAACACCCATGGCCACACCACTTGAATAACAACCAACTATAGCAGGTACTTTGTTTACATTAATAAGTTTACGGGCTGCATCAACCCCTTTTGTTGGTTCACTTCCTGTATCCCTATTAATAATTTTTAATTCATTACCATGTATTCCTCCAGCCTCATTTACATAATCTTGAACTAAAGTGCAGGCATTAGTAATGGCTTCACCAAAAGCTGCTGCTGTACCTGTCATAGGCCATATAGTCCCTAACTTATAATCCTCTGCCTTAGCAAGTCCTGTAAAAGAAACAACAAAAACAAAGATCAAAATGGTTATACATGTTATAATTTTCTTTTTCTGCATAAAAAGCCTCCTTTTTATATTGTGGTATAATTATTAAAACTTATTTTTTTATTATCCCCCCTCTTATAAAATTTTACTCATTTCAGAACATTTTTAATTTTTAGATATAAATGAATTTTCTTACTTCTCGCATAACAAAAATTAACTATTGTATAATAATATTTTAAAATGTAAAGATTAATCAATGTAAATGTTACAATCATATTAATATAAGCTGGTTGAATTAATTATGTTTAGTTTAAGGAGTGATTTCAATTTACTGTTTTTGATATTTGTGGTTTTTATCTTCTAAATTATTGAGGTGCGATGAATTTTCAGAGGTAAGAATTACAATTATTTTGTCTAAATGTAAAAATGATAATATATTTACTATAATAAATATTATTTTAAGCATTATTTAATATCTTAAATTTAATTTTAATTCAACTATTTGTCAAACTTATGGTCAATAATATTGTACAGACTATAATTACCATTATTGTAATAATGGATATCATCCTCTGTTGATGTTTGGTGGAGCTACTGAAAACATAATAAAGGCCTAGTTAAGGTCTGGTAATGTTTATACCTTAAGAAAATCTGTTAGATTTATCGGTATAATGTTTAAAGAATATAAAAAATGATTAGAAAGATAGAAAGATACCTGTTTATCTTAAGAAGTGATAAAGGCTTTGCTAAATCTGGTATTTATAAAATTTCAGAGAAAAATAATATTCTCTATACCACTAGATTAAAGGCAAATCCAATATTATATGATTTAGTTAAACTATTAGTAAAAAAATTAATTCAAAAAAATTATGATTACTTTTATGAAAAACAAGTTGTTTATAAACGATTCAATTATAAAACTGTTAATTAGAATAAAGAACGAAAAGCTATTTAAAAAAGTTGAAAAACCAAAAGGAGAACTAACTTATAATTTAAATAACTGGATGAGGCATAATTATTTACTAGAAAATAATAAATCAGATATGATGAGAATTGTTAGAACAAAGTTTATAAAAATAACAGAAAGAATATTAAAAACGGGTAGATATTTTTATTACAAACTTACGAGCAGCTGTCCTAACAAGAAGTTGTTTTTAAAGTTTTAGCCAACATATAAAATTTATATTTTGCATGATTTAATATCTTTAGTTAATGAATATTTAATAAAAAATTTCAAATTCAATAATTGTATCTAATTTTAATAATAATATTCACCAATTGATCCAATGGATGCTTATTTGATTAAAATTGACAATATAATTTAGTTTAATTTATCATTTAAGTTGATTTGGAACTATTTTATTAAAAAAAGACTTTTTAAAAAGTCTTATGAATAATTCGGGTTAATTTTTTTATATATAACAAGTGTTTTCTTAATTTATCTTAATTTGTAGTGCTTTATAAAAATCTTTAATATTCTCTTTTTTTTAATATCATTTTCTTCAAATATGATCATATGATCATATTTCTAATATTATTAATTATTTTGATGCATTTTGGCAAAATTTTTTTATTGTTTATTTCAAGTTTGTTTTTTTATTAAAATGATAAAGATATAAATAATAAACACGTTTATATATTAACCATGTTTTTCTACTTACCTTACTTCTTGATAGCATAAAAAATTCCTTTTTTTTACTCAAGTTATTATTATCACAAAATATACAGCAGCTTGAATTCCTTTTTTATTATATTAAAAGCTTTTTCAGAACATAGGTTAGACTCTTTTAATGGTTTATAGGGTTCAGAACTTGGGTTACAGAAATAACTATTTATTTCGGCATTTTAATGACTATTAAACTGTAACCTAGTTATACTTTAACAATTGATTATCATCCTGATAAGTAATTTATTGCACTTCTAACATGCATCTCAACACCATAAGCTAATGCGTCTTCATCTATATTGAAACGGGGATGGTGATGAGCAAAATCTGTACCTTTTTCTTTATTCCCAGTTCCTATAAAATAAAATGTTGATGGAACTTCATCTGAAAACTCACCAAAATCTTCTCCTGCTAAATTAGTATAATCGACTATATTACTTATATCACCAAATGTTTCTTCAGCACTTTGATAAGCTAATCTCACCATTTCTTTATTATTATAAACTGGAGGACTTTCTACTATATAATCGATTTCATATTGAGCTCGGTGTAATTTGCATTCACTCTCTATGATCCGTTCAAATCTTTCTCTAAGCCTTTCTTCTCCCCGCGAATCATCTCTGTATAGATATCTAATGGTCCCCCTTAATTCAACTTCTTCTGGTATAATATTTGCAGCAGTTCCTCCATTGATCTGACCGAACATTATCAAAGTGGGCTTTAGCGGGTCTATTTCTCTAGTCTGCACTGCCTGAACTGATTGAATTATATTACTTGCTGTTAAAATAGGGTCAATCGCAGTATGTGGCGCTGAGGTATGGCCCCCCTGCCCGATAATTTTAACTTCAAATTCATATAAGCCACCCATTACTACACCTTCTGAAATAGCTACTTTCCCACTTTCAATAGGTGTCCAGAGGTGAATTCCAAAAGCACCATCAACCTTGGGATTATCCAATACTCCTTCATCGATCATCATTCGCGCTCCCGCAGTCTCTTCATTCGGCTGAAATACAAATTTAATATTCCCATGAATTTTATCTTTATATCGTGACAATATTTTTGCTGCAACTAATAACATAGCTGTGTGCCCATCATGGCCGCAAGCATGCATCACACCCTTATTTACTGATTTATATTTTATATCATTTTGTTCTGTTATGGGAAGGGCATCCATATCTGCCCTGAGCATCAAGGTTTTTTTGGGCTTATCACCTCTTAACAGTCCAATCACTCCAGTTTTGGCAACGTTTTCAGTTACTTCAAGTCCTAAATCTCTTAAATAGCCAGCAACAATTTTAGCAGTTCTTTTTTCTTCAAACCCTAGCTCAGGGTATTTATGAAAATCTCTTCTCAATCTGATCAGTTCATCATTTAATTCTTTTACCTTCTTTTTAATATCCATTTACTTATCCCCCTATTAATAACCATAAGCTATATCTCTCAAGAGCAACGCTGCCTGTGGGAAAAATATAAAAAGAGCTGAAAATACTAAAAGCATAGCAATAAAAACAGGTGTCTTTTTAATGACTTGAAAGTATGATCTCTTAAATATCGCAATCGCTGTAAATATATCGCAACCAAAAGGTGGAGTTGCTGAACCGGTTAATGACTGTAAAGTTACCATTGTACCAACTAAAACAGGATCAATACCCAGCATTATAACAACTGGCTTAAATATCGGAGTTAAAATCATAATAACTACAATAGGATCTACAAACATGCAACCTATAAAGAATGCTCCCGCAATAACAAACAATACCCACACCTGAGTGGGATTAGAACCTATTATCGCAGTCAAAAATTTACTTGGTATTCTAAACTGTGAAAACACACCAACAGTAACCAGATCTGTTAATAAGTCTATCTCCTTTAAATTATTGGACATATAATCCGTGGGTGCTTTTCTAAAGACTGTACATATAAGTCTTGATACTCCATTATATTTTCTTTATTCAGCCCGGTTCTAATTTTTGCCCCATTACTATCTTGTTCCCTGCCAAACCAAATAGGTTTTCCTCTATCTATGAAAATTAGTACCTCTTGATGAGCATAAAATGACCAACCATCATATCCTTAAACATAATTCATGTTTGACAGGTGAGTTGCTAGCAATACTTCTAATTTATTTCCCCTCATTTTCTCTTTTATCTATTTTTATACTCACTTGTTTTAAATATATTCATTTTGCTTTTTCTCCTTACTTTATATCCAATGTATTTAAAAACAAGTTATTGCCTACATTGCTACCAGTTGTTACAATTACGGAATTTCCTCCAATGGTTTTTATCTTTTTTGATAATAAGGCAGCAATCCCTACTACAGCAGCACCTTCTAATACAAAATGTTCTTCTTTAAAAACATAAGACATGGCTTCTTTAATTTCTTCTTCTGATACTAATATTATCTTGTCGACGTATTTTTTTACCATATCATAAGTATACTGGTTATCAAACAAGATGCCGCCCTGTAAGCTGTCTGCAAGGCTTTCATGCTCCTCAACCCTTACTGGCTTGCCTGCTTTTATGCTTTCATACATTGCAGCTCCTTTTTCCATGCTGATACCATAGACCTTACAATCTGGATAGATAGATTTAATTACAAAAGCGATTCCGCTAATAAGTCCACCACCACTTAAAGGAACTAGAATACTATTCAGCTTTGGTATTTTTTCTAAGATTTCCAATCCAATAGTCGCTTGTCCACAGATAATATATTTATTATCAAAGGGAGGTACAATAGCTCTTTTTTCAGTTTTAGATAACTCTACTGCTTTTACTTGCGCTTCATCCTGGCTGTTTCCATGTATAACAACTTTACCATGTGAATTTTTAATCCCTGCAATCTTATTTTTAGGGACATTTTTTGAAATACAAATCTTCGCATCAGTATTTAATTTTTCTGCAACATAAGCAGTTGCCCTACCGTGATTTCCCGTTGAATAAGTCGTTAATCCATTATTTAATTCTTCACTTCTTAAGTGTCTGGCAAAATTTGTAGCACCTCTTACTTTAAAACTTCTGGTATCTTGTAAGAACTCTAATTTAAAATATATTTGAGATTTATTTTTTTTTGATAGGTCCTGTGCTTTATACAAAGGAGTTTTCCGTACTATATCATAAACTAATTTTTTTGCTTCATACACATCTCCCATAGTAATATAGTGCTTCAACAGTATTACCTCCCCTTGGCATATTTAAATTATTCATGAACTATAATATCGATTTCAACATCCAAACCAGCATCGAATTCTTTTACATCCATTGCTATTCTTGTCGGGAGAATTTCATTATCAAAAAAATTTATAGACATAATCCATTTCCTTTTTATCTTTCATATCTGATATATATACATTGACCTTTAAAACCTTTTTTTAGACTTGAACCGGCTTTCTTTAATATATTTTCTATATCTCAACTTTCGCAGTTAAGAATTTTTAATGGTTCCTTGATATAATTGGGAAGAAGTCCAAAAAAATAGTCTAATAGTTTATTTATCTTCTCTTCAGTAATTTTCAAACAATCATGAAGTGACTGCTTTAATAAATCTATTATTAGTAGCAATGCTTCCATAAACTTTATATCTGAAAGTTCATCACAGTACTCAAAAAATATTCCACCAAATGTTCTGGAATCTTTGTTGGTTCGAGCTTTTAGTGATAACATAATATATCTGGTAAATACTATTGTTGTGTGTGCAAACATCATATCATAACTTCTACCTTGAAATTCTTTAGCTAAACGTAAATATGATTTGTTCATTTTAAAAAAGACTTCTATATCCCAGTGTTTACCGTATATACGGATGATTTCTTCCTCTGATAATTTTATATTTGTAGATAGAAGTGCGATCCATTTTCTTTAATATCATTAATTCTGTATTTATCATTTTGGGAACTTAATAGTGAAAAAGCAACAGGGATAAAACTATTTCCAACAGACCAGCCAGCAGTTAACATTCTAAAAGCCTTAACAAATTTGCCGGATGCATGATCGTGAACTTTTGAAAATAATTCCACAGTTTTACTCCTGGGCTTGCTATAAAGAGAGTCATCAAAAATAAGGACATTGGTTCTCTGATCAGAAGTCAAAGGATATATCTTGTTTTTTATGATTTTTGAACTTAAAAGAAACAAAAATTTTCTCCAATTATAACTGACACAATTTAAAAAATTATATACGGCATCTTTTTGACAGGCAAATTAGATGATTTAGAATTCAGTAGTTGGTATAGATTTTTACCAGTAAAAATCAATTGGAAAATCACATGAAACACAATTAAACAAGAAGCGCCTCTTAGTTTTAAAATATTAGATTTTCTTAACGATTTACCAAGTTTAATGTCTTTAAAAAAGTTACAATCCTGGAGTTAATTTGCTTTTCATTATAATCATTTTGTGGTATAATAGTATTCAACGAAAACATCCCTTTCTTATTGGTATGTTAGTGATCTTCGTACATTACTATTATACCATAAGTAGGGATGTTTCTGTATTTTTTTAGACTACTTTTTTGGGTATAAACCCAATTATATCAAAGGGCGAGACCTAATAAGCAACTCCAAAAGTTGAGTTTTCTATATTAGTTAAAATGTCTCTGGCCTGTTCTGTAACCGTCCCATAAATTGGTTCTCCTGTTTCTATATCATTAGCAGTTTGAACCAATACAAATATTGACCAATTATATTTTACAGCCTATGAATAATTACCTGGTTCAGGTGCTTTTTTAGTATATACTGCTTTCTTATCCATAATCATAACCCTCCATCAAACTTCAGTAATACTTCGTCAATTGTCTATTGTCGACATTTGTTTTTAAAAAACTTCCTTAGCTCATTTCAGCCAAAGTTCTTATGTGGTCTATTACAGCTTTTTTAGTATCTTTAACACTTTCATTTTTAAGGCATCTCAATATATCTTTATGTTTGAGACTTGCTTCTCTAAGGTTTTCTTCTTTTTTAGCATCTATTAACATTGCAAGTTGGAGCTGGTAATAGAGGGTTGTAAGCAATCTATTGGTCCATTTACTTTTTGATTTACACCATAGAAAACTGTGAAATTCAATATCTCTTTTGTTTACCTCAGCTAATTTTTTATTATCATTTTTATCACTACATGCAATCTCTACCATTTCATCTACAAGTTTATGCAAATAATCAAAATCTTCTTCTGATAATAGGTTATTTTTAATTAAGATTCTAAATACTCTTTCCTCTAACATAACCCTTATATCAAATAATTCCTGGAACTCTTCCTGGCTAAATTCAACTATAAATGTTCCTTTTCTAGGTATAGTTTCTACAAGTCCCTCATTTTCAAGCTCCTTTAATGCTTCCCTTACCGGTGCCCGACTAATATCCAGATCATCTGCTACTTTTGATTCAACTATACGATCTCCACCCACATAATCTTCTAAAAATATCCGTTCTCTTAAGTATTCAACAACACTACTTTTTAAGCTTTTGGGTGAAAAATTTTCTTTTTTCTCCATTTTTTTCCCTCCGGATAACTGATATTATAATAATTATTTTATATTTAATATCTACTATTCTAAAGTATACTTTCTTGACTGAACTTTTTATTCCTTCCTTATCTAAGATATTATAATATTATTATTGAACAATCTAGCTATACTTTATTTACTAAATAATTTATGAGGAAATTCATAGAATTCTTTACAGCCATTTTCAGTTATCCTGATTGCCGCACTCATCTCAAAACAGATGTCTTCCTGCCAAATTATAGGTATTAAGTGAAAGGTCATGTTCTTTTTAAGTGTTGTTTTATCATGAGGCCTCATGCTGGCTGTTTGCTCTCCCCAATCTGGAGGATAGTTCAGTCCGAAAGAATAACCTAATCTTGAAGCATCTACCAAATTACCTTTAGCAATCGATGCTCTCCATTTTTCTTCAACTACTTCACAGGGAATCCCCGGTTTTATGAACTCTAGGGTTTCATCTAATCCTTCAACTACATATTTGGTTATTTCTCTCATTCTTTGAGGTGGATCTCCTAAATAAACCGTTCTTGTTATTGGCGCGTGATATCTATTATAACAACCTGATAGTTCGAGAATTACAGACTCGTCTTTTTCATACCTTCTTTCTGACCAGGTGCGATGAGGTGCATCTATTCCATCTCCAGCCGGCATTAAAGGTACTATTGCTGGGTAGTCACCGCCAATTTCATCAGTACCAGCAATTTGAGCTTTTGAAATTTCAGCAGCCACATCACATTCTCTTTTGCCCACTTCGAGTTCATCGATTCCAATCCGCATCACTTTCTCTGCAATTTTACCAGCTTTTTTCATCATTTCTATTTCAGCATCAGACTTAATTTGTCTAACCATTGCCACCAAAAGATCAGCATCTATAAAATTAGCCTTAGGAAATCGTTTATTTAGGATTTCATATGTTTTATGAGTAAAGTAGAATTGATCCATCTCTAGACCTATATTCTTTTTCCCCCAACCTTTTTCTTCAATAACATCTGCTATATACTCTGCAGGATGTTTCCCGATTGGTGATTGAACATAATCATCTGCATAATTTTTTATATTTTCAGATTTCAGATAGGTTGTAACCTTCGCAGCATTTGCATCCATATTTCTACCTATCCAAACCGGTTCTTTTTGATCTAAAGAAACTAATACACATTGATGTACATAAAATGACCATCCATCATAACCTGTTAAATAGTTCATATTCGCTGGATGAGATGACATCATTACATCTATTTTCTTGTCTTTCATTCTATTTTTTGTCTTTTCAACTCTTCTCTTATATTCAGATTCTTTAAATAACAATTTTAACCCTCCCTCCTATGAATTTAAACCCAACCACGCATTTTGACAGCTCTAGAAACCTTTCTAAGCGCTACAATCCAAGCACCAAGCCTGGTGGTCGTATCAAACTCTTCTGCTGTATTTCTTGCATTTACATAAGCCATTAAAATCTGCTTTTTTAATCTTTGTTCTACTTTATCTATATCCCAATAATCATCTGTTATTCCCTGTATCCTTTCATAATGACAAACTATAGCTCCACCTGCATTTGCCACAACATCAGGTATTACCTTGATGCCTTTTTTTCTTAAAATTTTCTCACCTTCAGGTGTTATCGGACCATTGGCTCCCTCTATGATCATCTTAGATTTTATATCAGCAGCATTTTTGTCATTAATTACATTCTGAACTGCAGCAGGTATTAAAAGACCGCAATTTAATTTTAATAGTTCATTATTACTAATACTTTCAGCTTTTGAATAACCTTCTAAATCATGATTTTTTTTAGCATAACTCTGCATTTCAATGATATCAAGTCCATCTTCATCATAAAATCCACCCCTAATATCACTTACAGCAATAATTTTTGCACCAAGGTCATATAGATAACGAGCTATTGTAGCTCCTACCTGCCCGAATCCCTGGACGACAACTTTTTCCCCTCTTAAATTAATATTATTATCTTTACAGGCTTCTTGAATTACATAAAAGATACCTAAACCAGTTGCCTCTGCACTGCCGACAGTACCCCCCATAATATTTGGCTTATCATTAATTGCTGGTGGATTATGTTCTCCTGTTATCTGTTCAAATTCATCCAGCATCCAAGATTGTGTCCTATAATCAGTTCCAATATCTGCTCCTGGAATATCTATTTTTGGACCTTTTGGTTTTAGATTCCTTATAAAACCTCTGGTCAATCTTTCTAATTCCCAATCACTTAACTTAGAAGGATCAACTTTAATTCCTCCCTTGCCTCCTCCGGCAGGTACACCTGATACAGCATGCTTGATTGTCATAAATAATGCCAGTGCCTTTACTTCATCAAGATGCAGATTAGGCACAAATCTAGTCCCATCACGTGTTGGGCCTAATGCATCATTATAATGAACACGGTAAGCTTCAAATAATTCAAAGCTCCCGTCATCCCTTTTTAAGGGTATAGTAAAATCAATAATTCTTTTAGGCCTTGACAATAGCTCCATTACCTTTTGATCTATCCCAGCAATTTTTCCCGCTTCGTTTAAAGCATTTAATGCAGAATCAAAAACATTGTCCATTTTTCTTACCTCCATATCATAGTGTTTAATTATGTTTTTTGTATTAAAAGTTATATCGGGTATTAACATCTGCTTTCACTATTTTTCCTTATATCCTGTTTTGTAAATTTAAATTCAGCTGCCCTCTAAAACAGCTGGGTTTTTCTTTTATACCTTTGGCACAGAGAGATCCTCTTTATAATCATTCATCACAATATCGTATTCGCTGCGGTCAATCCATTCCATAATTATCTGAGCAATCTTAACACGCATCTTAGCTAGATTGTCAAGATATTTAGGACTTTGTGAATCTACCCAAGTATTATATAAATCGCCTTCGGAAGGACCTGGCTCAATTTTAAAGTACACAGGAGCTGCTATTCTTGCTATGTCTGGTGCCTCATCATATCTCTGAAATCCACCCATTGATTCTACTAAACTCATGTATACATCAAGAGGTACTTGTACTCCTCCCTGCCTTATTGAAGAAAGCATTGGTAAAGTCATATCGGCAAGTGGATTAAAACTATCTGCACCTAAATTTTCAAGCATTTTCCCTGCCACAGCTGTACCATGTCCAGCAAAAACTGAAACTTTAAATTTGACATCTGCAGGTATGATATCTTTTTCTCGCATATCATTAAGTAACGTTAAGGCGGATTCATCTGTGATTAGAAAACCCCTAATACCTGCTTCAATACATCTATCTATATTTTTTAGATATCTATATAACATATCATGGCCTCGCAACCTCATACCAGAAACAATTCCTTCTTCACCAGAAGTATACTGCCTACCAGTATCCCAGGCTCTGCTTGCAACCGGGTTAACAAGTAATTCAAGATCATTATCTGCACCAATTTGAGCAAAATGCTTTAACTCCTGGTCATCTAACATAGTAGCACCTCTAACTATAGAAATTACCCTATGTACGGTAACATTTCTTTTATCAGCTTCTTTAACCATTTCTTCCAAATTAGATGCAGATTCTATTCCCGAAATTTCTATTCTTGCATGGGCTCCACCAGGAAATGTAAGTTCTGAATCAGGCATATCATATCTTTCTCTTAATGAGTATCCGGTTTCATTTATTATATAATCAGTCATCTTTTTAAAAGCCATTTTTAAAACCTCCTATTATTATTTTGTTCCTTCATAAGCTCCTTACTATGCAAATTCAGCAAATAGCTTATCAAATTCTTCTTTGCTATCTTTAGCATGGTATACATGCTCATCTGTAGGGAACTTTTCTTCTTTTACATCCTTTATATATTCTTTGAATGCTTCAATTTCAATTTCTGCTACTTCTGCATACTTTTTAACAAATTTCGGCGTAAAAGCCTGGAACATACCTAACATGTCACCACAAATTAACAGCTGTCCATCACAAGGAAGTCCCGCTCCTATCGAATATACCGGTATATTTAACTTCTCAGTAATGAATTCTGTTACTTCAGGTGGCACCGCTTCCAATAAAAGCGCCTGAGCTCCAGCTTCTTGTACTGCTACTGCATCTTTTATTAAATCTCTGGCACTATCCACAGTAAGTCCTTGAGCTTTAAAACCACCAAGCTGACCTGAACTTTGTGGGGTTAAACCAATATGACCAAATACAACAATACCTGCATCACTAATCGCTTCAATCTGACTGGCAACCCTCCGTCCACCTTCTAGTTTAACTGCATCCATGTCAGCCTCTTTTAAAAACCTAGCAGCATTTTCCACTGCCTTCTCATTAGATACCTGGTATGATCCAAAGGGCATATCTCCAATACAGAAAGTATTAGGAGCACCTCTTCTAACATCTTGACTGTGTGCAATACAATCAGCCATTGTAACTGGAATTGTCCCTTTATATCCTTTAACAACCATTCCTAATGAATCTCCCACTAAGATCATGTCCATCCCTGCTTTTTCAGCAAACTGAGCAGTTGGAAAATCATAAGCAGTAATCCATGCAACCTTGTCATCTTTCTCTCTCATCTGAAAAAAATCTAAAATTGATTTCTTTTTAGTCACTTAAATACCTCCTTAAGGTTGATAGACATTTCTTCATTAATGCCCAAAAAGATTAAATATTTAATATATCACCACCCAAAAAGTCTATATATGTTCAGTAATATTTGTATATTGTCGACAATATACACTACTGTTTTTATTAAACACTATTTTTAAAACTCCTCTTTTAAATTTAAAAAAATTATATTTTTCAGAAAATTAATTGGAAAAAGATTTTTTAAAAAGGTTAAATTTACCATCAAATCATTCATGACATTTTTTTATTATAAGTTTATGTTATTTTTTCTTTCTCGTACGCTTAAAACTACTAAGACTGAAAGGGAAATAGAGCTAGTCATTTTTATGCCCTAAAAAAAAGCTAAAAATCCTAACATTGAAACTACAGCAATACCTATAACTGAAAGCCAAGAATTTAATGTAAAATTAAATTGTACATTATCACTCACTAATCCAACAGTTAAAAAAAAGAGAACAGCAAATAGACAAACCATAGCTATTGTTATCAATAAAGGGATATCTTTTAAAATATGATCTCCAAATAAAGTATAAATAGAATAAGGAAGAGCAGCTCCAAAGGCTAATAAGGTGCCAATAAGAACAATATCACCACTGGTTTTACCAAGTACAAAAATTAAACCTATAAAAGAAACTAAAATTTCTCCTATAACTTTTTTAGTTAGTTTCATATAAAAAAGAAGCAATTACAGCTCTAATAAATGGATATATGTAAAAAATTAGAACTGCCAAAGAAGCTGGGGTATATCTTATTGCTGAAAAATAACAAAAACTAAAAACAGAATAAAACATTCCAACCATAATGAAAATATTCATTATCTTTTTTTATATAATTTTATCCTTCTTTTTGTAAAAAAGATATATAAAAA